>Ga0126342_10015365_pt1 | contig 13425 bp, 10 predicted proteins | sample Cyp1metagenome_FD_92528 | JGI IMG/M metagenome (GOLD analysis project Ga0126342, IMG submission 92528) | Coral microbial communities from Lord Howe Island, Old Settlement Bay, Australia - Cyphastrea 1 metagenome | ecosystem: Host-associated > Invertebrates > Cnidaria > Coral ...
ACTGTATGTAACTGTATGTAACTGTATGTAACTGTATGTAACTGTATGTAACTGTATGTAACTGTATGTAACTGTATGTAACTGTATGTAACTGTATGTAACTGTATGTATGTATGTATGTCTTTTTGTCTGTGTGCATGTATGTATGTATGTCTGTCTGTCTGTATGTCTGTCTGTCTGTCTGTCTGTATCTGTCTGTCTGTCTGTCTGTATGTATGTATGTCTGTCTGTCTGTATGTATGTATGTATGTACATGTGTGTATGTTTATATATATATATATATGTATGTATATATATATACGTATGTATGTGTATATATGTATAAGTGTGTTTATGTATATATATGTGTTTATATATATATGTATATATGTGCGTAAATGTATATATACATCTTATGTGCTATATGTGTGTATGCATGTGCATATATATATATCGATACTACATACACACACGTTTGTTCCATGTGCTTGCTGGCGCCTAGACCTATCGTAATCTTCTTGGTGCACATCAGATTGCTTTCATCTCTGCCGAGCAAACAACCAAATCCCATCTCTGCCGAGAGTCAGGGTGACTAGGTTTCACTGTGTTGTCGTAGCAAATGAGACCTGGGCATTTTTGCTGTCCATAGATCCATGCAGGTCTCAATAAAAATGGAATAGTGATCCTCTAGCAATTTTTATATTCTATAGGTAGTTGTATTAGTAACTGTGTTAGCGACGTTTTTCTATCTCTTTTGGATGGAGAACTCAACAAAACATCCACCAACCACCACACTAAAGTTCCAACCCATTTGGTCCAGCCACTACCATAGTGACGATTGCTCTCCTGGATCTTCAGGTCAAAATGTCGCCCGAATTCCAGGGAACCTGAACCTGGGTGTTCAAGGGATTGTTTGAAGGGAATTTTTATAGGAAAAGAACATTGTTGTTGGTATTTTTTTTAAGTGTAAAACATCATTGTCCGTGATTTTTTCCTTCGTTTCCCTGATTCAAGAAAGGCTCAAGTAGCTGACATTTCACAAAGCCACAAGGCTGAAAAACGTTTTTGGCCAAGAGTCAGCTTGGCGTGTGAAATTTCGGCGCATATGCTTTTCCAGCCTGGTGGGACCCAGTTTGGTGCGACCATTTTCATTCAATGGATTGGTTTAAGGGAAAATCTTAACCGGAAACCATAGATTTTCCCATTAAATATGGGGGCTTTCCTGTAAATGTTCCTTTAAACCAATCCATTGATTCATGGGATCAACCGGTTTTTTTCTCAGCGAGGTCACCAAAATTGGCGAATTGGCGCCTTCAATGATCGCTGGCTGCCCCGTTGCTGCACTGAATCCAAAGGAGCCCACAGGCAAATGGCGTGCATCTCGTAATCCTCGGCCAGAAAAAGGGCGGTCCAATGGATTGCAGAGGATATTATGTTATATTATGTATAATGTAGTGTGTTATATTGCGAAAAAAATGTTATTATATTGTGTGTGTGTGTAGCATTATGCATAATATAGCGTATCATTGTATGCTAATGTATATTATCTTATTGAATGTATCATATCATATCATGTCATGTCATGTCATATGATATTATGTGTATATATATATATATATATGTATATATATATATAAACTTGTACAAGTGTGTGTGTGTATTAGATATATATATATATATATATTTATATATATATATGTACCCGCCACCCAAGACCCACCCTTTTAACAATTTTAGCGGTATTTACATTGTTGTTCATACATTTCTGACCTTAAGAATTAGGGCATTTTTGGTGGATCAAAAATTTCTTGTTTGGGGGAATTTTGTTGCCACCCCACCCTTCCCAAAGTACATCGGATTCAAGATTCAAGATCCAGAAACAATGTCTTGAATCCAAGGGGGTCTGGATTCATCCAAGGGGGCTTCAGCCGGCTTCATCTTGCATCAATCCAGATAATCCAGAGAGGCTGGATCGAAGTTTTTCTGGGATCCAGGTACTTAGAGCACTGGCCGAAATTGCCACCAGAAATTGCAATTTCTAGTGACCGGCCGTTCTGCTAAGGGCATCTTATCAAGAGCAACTACGCCTTTTTTGGGTGGTTTTAGATGGAAAAACCAACCATTCTCTGAACAGTTGTTGTTTTTTGTTTGTTTCGTTTTTTCAAGGTTTTGCTGTAATGGATATCAACATCCTTTCAGAGCAGCAGCAGTAGATTCAGCACGATATTGCATAGTTCTAAATTGGGCTGGTGAGCAAAGCACACACTTGCAAGTATGCAGACTGAATCAAACACCATGTCTACTCAGCCACCTCTCATTGTGCATTTTTTGTTGGTCTTCTCATGGTTTGAGCACCCTCCCAGACCGTTTCTTAAAACCATGGGAGAAAATAAACGACAGCCTAGATTAGAAAATATAATGCTAAGTAGCAAGTGTCAGAATGGACTTTGGAGTTTGTTGTCAACGCAACATCTTCCGATATAGGCCTTGTGCAGCAGTATTTGTCAACAAACATGACATTCCTTGCATAAAGCCGCATCATTCGTTGAATAAAGTTACATCATTCTGCACAGTCACCTTACATAAAGGAGTGCAGCATTTCTTTGAAAGGAATATAATCATTGTCAATAAGACTTACAGCTGTGCAAGGTCATAAAGGAGTGCAGCATTTATTTCAAATGAATATAAACACATGTTCAAAGAGACTTACAGCTGTGCAAAGTTCTCTTAAAGAGGTAAAGGAAATTTATGGGAGGAGGACAGCATTCCGACAGAATGGAATCTTTTAAGTAACCATTTTAATCGAATGTGGTTGGTAGTCCTTAAAGAATGTGTTGGTGCAAGCATGTGCAAAGCCTCCTTCACAAGGGAGTGAACCATTTGATTGAAAACCATGCATTAATACAAAGAAACTGTACTATGAAGTAGAACCCTTGGTTGTATGTAGCGTTTTTTGGACTGTACAGGTCATGGTTGTATGTATGCAATATGCCCTTCCATATGAATGAAACATCTGAACAACATAGGCAACCTTATTTTGAAGAAGTAAAGTCTATCCACAAACAAATCTCAGGCAGAAAAAGTGAGAGGGGGGATCAACTTCAAAGGATGCATTGCATCTTTACACATATTGTATTGTTCTACATTAATACTATTTCTCATTTAGGGTAGGAATACCTTGTCTTCAAGGCAATTATTTTGAAGAAGTTAAGTCCTTTCCTTAAAAATGGTCATTCTCGAAAAATAAGAGGAAAGAACTCTATGAAAGGACGCATATCATCTTTCCACGCTTATAGTTTTCTTGCAAGGATAGTGCTTCCCTTTTTTGAGAGAAATACTGTATGATTGAACGAAGGCCGAATAATTTTATGAAAGGAACACTGCGCTGCTTCAGAAGGGAAAATCGCATGTTTAGAGGAATGCTCTATATTTTGTAGGGATCCTTCTTCTTTGAAGGACTCTACTGTTTTACTCAGTTCTTTCCGTTTGTCTACTTTATTTATACACGTACGTGTGTATATGTTATTTATGTGGCGCTATTCCCATCTGAAAAGCTGTGTCTTGGGGGGGTAGCATATGTATATATATATATATATACATATACATGTATTTCATAGATACGTAGATACATAGATACATAGATACATACATACATACATACATAGATAGATTGATAGATAGATAGATAGACAGATAGATAGATAGATACATAGATACATAGATACATACATACATACATACATAGATAGACAGATAGACAGATAGACAGATAGACAGATAGACAGAGAGACAGAGAGACAGATAGACAGATACACAGATAGACAGAGAGACAGAGAGACAGATAGACAGATAGACAGATAGACAGGTAGACAGATAGACAGATAGACAGATAGATAGATAGATACATACATACATTTATATATATATATATACACGCCTCAAAGCATGTATTTGGCCTTTCAACAGTAGCATCTACATTGGTATGATGACAGGACGCCACAGCGCCAAGAAACAGCATTCTCCATCTGCCTGAGCATTTGGTGGACCCGCTCCGGGTTCAGTGCACCTGAGCGGCTGGCTTCCCAGGGGAATTCCATCATTTGGAACCAATGTTGTTCAACAGTATCACAGGTGTTGAACACTGTTACACCCGCAAAAACGTGCGCTTTTTCACACTCCAAAGAGAAAGACATGGAAATGGTACAGGTACTATATAAAACTGGATCTAAGAGATCTTTGCTATCTTTGGTACTATATGAAGGGTAACGATCTCATCCATTAAAGCAAAGCGACACTCCGGAATGATCACGTCTTGTCGGTTCTGAACTGCCAAGTTCATGATTTCCTTCTTCAGGTTCTCCACATGCTTCGTCCCCTGCGAACGCGCGAACGCGGATGCTGCGGTTCAGGGCTCAGCTGGGAGCCAAAACTCAACAGTTGCAGCGGCCTTGAGGATGTCCCAGGCATCGGTGTGAAGCAGGTTGTGCGTCAAGCCGTGCTGGGCCACCTGAAGTTTTTCGGAGCAACGTGGCGCATGCTCCGAATAGGGCAGCAATCCCCACGGATTGCATATTTTTTCATATGTTTTTTTCCATATTGGGCCATTTTGGGAAGAACGGCCTGGTTTTTTGCCATATTTTCAGACACCACGGTTCTTCAATGAGGATTCCCCCCTAGCACCGGTCCTGGCTGAAGCCCTCATGCGCGTCTCTAACATCGTTTCCATCCACAACTCAGGCGGCCGGCAATGCAAGACGCAGCTAGAGATGGGGATGTCACTGCTGTCACTGGATTTTGCAGTACCCCATTTGCGCAGGCACAAACTAGATTTGCAACAGGTTTCCTCTTCCAGAGCTCTCCCAAGTTTCATATGTTCAAGATGACCCCTGCTTCTGACATGAATTTCCCCACAGAAACAAAATATGTTTTCGCAGTGGCACAGTGGATGCTTGGTTTCAGGCTCACCACATTTCCTGCATTGTCGAAAATGCTTTTGGCGACCTGCGCATGTGCACCGATTTACCGATTTGCGAAGGGAGACTATAAACTACATACATACCATATACATATAAAAATTGTATAAATCACATATATCTTATGTATAGAATGCAGCTGCCAGGCAGGTAAAAAGTGAAGGAATCAAACAAGTGGCTGATGCGGGAGACGCACTGCAACGTGAATCGGAAAAAATGACCAAATTTTCAATGTGATATGCATGCGGACATGATACTGTGCATTATTCTAGAGAAGAAATGTGGATATGCGGTGCGCTTTTAGTAGCTTTCTACGTCTAAAAGGACTTCCATTCATTTGCAGTCTTACAGCTGCTTCGCCCTAGGCCTGCTTTCGTGCAACGAGATGCTGAGCTGCGAAGCATCAAAAAGACGGATCTTACTGCTGGATGTGCTGGATCCCCGATTCCCATGATGATGCTATGGCTGCTATGGATCCCATGGCTGTGTTCAGTTCTTGGATTTTTTTCATGTACAGTACCATCTAGTTATGACTAACAGTTTGCCATGGAAAATCCCAAAAATAAATGGAGGTTTTAATGGGAAAATCATCTATAAATGGGCCATTTTCCATGGCTATGTTAGTCATAACCAGAGGGTAAAAAAACATACATGATCTTTGTCACGCCATGAACACACGCCCAGCCTCCAAGCTAATTGTGGACTTTCCAACAGCTGGTGGGCCAAAGATCAACAAGGCCTGAAGGCACTGGTTTTGTACTGAGGAGAAGGGTGCAGGAATTACCACCCTCCCACCCTTGGAAAAGGATTTAGGGGCTGCAAACAGAAGCACCCACAATATAAATGTGTAACCATGTGTGTATAGACTGTGTATGTATATTATATATTATATATTATATATACACATCCTTGCTGTGCTTCACAGATTCAATCGCGCTAATCTGTACGCCTGTACGCTTTGGCTCTGTGCCTGGATCGTCTTTGATAAAATAGAAATATCATGAAAGATCAACATCTGCCCATCCCATATCAAGCCATGATATGGCCATATCAGGCCCCCTCCATTCCTTAGGCCGATGTGGTACTTGGACCCTTTTGGCTGTGTGGAGGCCAACCTTAGCCATCCCCAATGGCCCCCATCATTGCCCAATTTCATCAACATCTCGGTGCTTCAAAAGCTCAAAAAGCAAACTGCCAGCGGAAACCATAGTGACTAAGTGTGACTAAGTCAAGTCACTTGCCGAAATATTTGCTGCCTCTGCTCCTCTGTGAAGGGTTTGGTCCTTGTAAAGCAGTCGCTGCAGGAAATGCTGCATCTAAAAGCAATGTGAATTGATTGCTTTCGCCATCCGACAAGTGCAAGCATGGGCAGGAAAAGAATGGGAACAACTTCTGCTCAAAATTCAAGGGTTCGGAGGTAGTCTGAGGCCCCAGATCTTCTTAAAAGATTTAAGGACGGAGCAAAAAAAACATTTCAAATGAAATCGACAACCAATTTATCAGCAACTGCTGCTTGCATGAAACATTGCACAGGAATGCGTTGTGGTAAGCCATGAAAAATTCACCACTGCCGCATTTTTTCTGATAGGCTCCTTGCCCAGTATGTTTGCACTTGTTGTTTACTAGCTATCGCATGCAAAAAGTATTGACCGAATCAAACTGTGTGATAGGAGGAAACAGCCAGTGATTACATCATTTATGGTTCCATTGACATCATTGACATCATTGACAGCCGAAAAAAACAACCAATGGTTCTCAACCAACTCCAACGGATATCCAAGGCTCAACAACGATGCCAGCTCAGCTGGAATCTGATTTCGGACAACTCCTGGGTGCTGATAGCTGATAGTGGCTGTGAGTCGCTGGGACTCACATTTTTCTCATGTTTTCTTCCTGAAAATTAAATAAAACAGCTACTGTATATACAGCTATAGCTGGGTGATGTTGGTGAAAAATATCTGAAAATCATCGATTCGAACTAACTGGCTCATTCCGGTCGAGGTGCGGAAAATTTGGTCTCTGCCTTTTCCTTTCCGCAGGATTAAGTCATCCTTGGCCTCCAGAATGCAGAAAAATGCATGAACATGCACAGAAAATGAATGACATGATCTCAGCATGATACCAAAAACTGTATATCCATGTAAATCCTGGATGCATGGCTGACATAGACGCAGGTTGCTTTCTTTACTCAGCTGAACAGAATTTCATGGGCCTGCGGTGCAGGCCCGTTCAGCATTCTGAGCCACAATGCTCTTGTCTTGAGCCGAACTCTGCGATGATTTTTCTTTTTAAAGACATCCAAAGTACCAACATGACTCGTGCGCTACGCGCTTCGAATGCCTTGGACCAAATATGGATGATACATGATGATACTAGCCACGACCCGGAAGCCGTAGCCAGAGCCAGACTAGCCACAGAGCCAGAAAATACGGAACACGGAACTGACAAAAAATGAAATCCGCCGAATCCGGCCCGCAAGGGGGAGCTCGTCAGGAGAGATAGGTTGACCCCTGCCGCCAACAACAACAACAGCAACAACAACAGCAGCAGCATCGGCAAAAGCAGCAAAAGCAGCAGCAGCAGCAAAAGCAGCAGCAGCAAAAGCAAAAGCAAAAGCAGCAAAAGCAACAGCAATAGCAACAGCAACAGCAACAGCAACAAGAAGAAGAAGAAGAAGAACAAGAACAAGAACACGAAGATGAACAAGAAGATGAACAAGAAGAAGAACAAGAATACAAAAATATAAGAATACAAGAATACAAGATCCGAGAGGTCTTCTTTGGAGACAGTTGCTTGTTTCTTGATCTATCTGTTCGGGAACTGTGGGCAACTGCTGGTGTTTGTTGTGACATTTGTGACAAAAACCTTACAATATATGGCAGCTGTTCAATCCTATTGTGGTCTTGCTGTCTCTCCGATGTTGGGGCTCACGAACTCCCCTCATTGGCTCTGGAAGTTTCATGGCTACAATTTTTGGGTGAGACGTGGCAGTTTGTACCAAACTCCCTGGTGAGACTTGAACTTCTGACACTCAGGTGACTCAGGTGTCAATGTGGAGATTGGGGGTCCAGAATTAAGTGGAATCCTGCACAAAGACTCCCAATCGTTTGAATTGCTTCAGCCAAAAGGGTCCCAACACACCAGGTTTGTTGCTACAACATGCTTCAACTGCTTCATGTCCATGAACCTTCTCCATGCTTCACTCAGACCTACTCCCAGAGCTCACATAAGCTATACATAAGCTCCTCACATTCTAATGCTCGAAGCCCTGCTTCTCTGCAAAACTCCTGAGCCGAACACACGATGCATCGATGTGTACTTGAGTCGCTAGAGTGAACAGATCAGCGAGACAAGAACTGATTGTGATAAAATAAGATCACTTAGATCATTTAGATCACTTAGATCGCTTAGATCACTTAGATCACTTAGATCACATGAGTTCGGATTTCAGCAGATTTCAGCTGTTTTTTTCCTCTTCGCGACCGCAACCCGGCGCTGACTCGATGCGACTGCTCCGCTCTGCTCCGCTCTGCTCCGCGCCTCAAGCGGTTGAAGACTTCGACCTTCAGCTTCTCCGGCAGCGTGGCCCTTCCTCTTGGAGCGATGTCGTTGATCATCTCCTCAACGGATCATCAACAAATCAGAGCAACAACTCAACGATCCTGGAAAAGACCATATGAAAATATGAGGAATATGAGAAAAAGTTGAGAAAAGATGTAGAGGCTACATTGCGATGCCACAAGGATATTGTAGATGATGAAGCCAGGCATTGGAAACTCACCCTCAGACGTCCTCAAGGGAGACTTTTTCCACTCCTTTGTCTTGAATGAATTGGACACACTGCTTCTTTAGCTCCTGCTTAAGTGCAGATCATCTGCTACAGCGCAAAAGAACGAAAATGGGTTTGTTTGATGTGTTGTTGTGTTTCAAAACATCGAAACGATGATATTCGGACAGAAAGATGAGGTATCCGCTGCTCGAAGAGAATCACAAGAGATGTGCCTCCCGCCAGCCAGATTCATTCAACTGGCTGGTGATGTACCTGCAGCAGAAACGACAGGTTGCTCACCAGTAGGAAAATAGAATATGCGCTGGAAACAAGTACCTAAACTGACCTAAACCCATTCACCGGCACACAAACTCAAAGATCTCAAAGGCACGAACACGCACTGTGTATCAAGACAAGCAAGACAAAGGAAAAGGACCAAAGGACCAAAGGATACCCAAAGGGCCAAAAGGGCTCTCCAAGGGCACTCTTTCAGCCGTTCTTTTTCACCAGTCTCTTGCAACTTGGCATCCAGCATGCTCTGTTCCTCAGCCACATGACACGTCGAAAAGACCTCGCACACGCACAGTCACGCACAACTCGTCCAAGCCCCGTCCGAGGCGAGGGCCATGGCCTTCCGAGAGCGTTCATCCCCCATCCTATGAGAAACCCACCGGGGCAACCCAAAACGAAACGGAGCAGGATGGGTTGCCATCAAACATGACATAAATTCAGCGTCACACTATGTGTGACCAGATTTTTAGCTGTCTGGCTGTCTATGCTGATTCTGACTATCAGTGTAGAATTCGCAAAATGCGTTGCTAAGCCTTGATACAAAATTGCAGCTGTGAACGAAGATCAGACTGCCCACGTTCTGCACTGTGGTCCCCAGTGTCATGGTATGGTCTTCACCTGGAAACAAATAGCATTCTTCGCATCGTTGTCTCTACATTCTAGATCCGTCTGTACTGGGTATTTCTTCCACAAGTATGATCAAGTATGGCGGTCCAGGAATATCACCTCAGCAAATAATCTTAAATACATCTTAATGTTCACCTTAATGTTCATCCTGTTTCTCACTATTCTATGGATTTCTAATGGATTTCTATGGGGTCTTTTGAGCTGTTGTGGCATGTTGTGGCATGTTGTGACATCGGGACTGGTCACAAGTACGACCTAGGCAAAGGTACCTCCCTTCGCGGCCTTTCTCCAAGGAAGCGCCTTCTGCACGACGCATTACTCCGAATATGGGGGTTCCACAAAGGTGGATTCCTCAAATGGCTGGTTTATAACAGAAAATCCATGAAAATCCCAATCTAAAATGGATGATGACTAGGGGTACCCCGATTTCAGGAAACCTCCATCTGAATAATATCGAATAATCCTACTTCACCTACTTCACTATGTACAATGCATACTGTGAGTCTACAGCTACAGCAGCTTCTGTTGAATGATTTTCCCAATCGAGCACAAAGGCAATTTGCCCGATGCTTTTCTCACCAGCCCTTCATATTGATGAGCGGCCTTAACCACAAAGCAGTGATGCTTATGGGAATGTTCGCAAGTTAAAATCGATGTGGAGTCAACAAACAACATTAAGAACTATCACAAGGGTCTGATTTAGCATTGGACTTCAAGGATCTTTTTTCGGCATTTTTAAAAGCTACAAGATGCTACAAGTGTTGAAGGATCTGTGGTCAGCGCTACCTCTGAGCTTCCAACTGCAAATGGTGAACAACCTGGACCCAGGATACCCAGGGCTTCACCGATATCGCACTCGAAATACTGCCAGAGTCTCCGAAAATCAGAGAAAAACCCTCAATATCTTGCAATATCCCAAATATGACATTCCCGTACCCAAAAAATGACCCCGACCTCCACCAAGTTTTGTTGGTTCTCCATGACGGTGTTCAAGTCCTGTGCTTCGGTGCTTGGGTGCTTCGGTGCTTCCAAGTTGCTTGTCGCATTGGCAAGTCCTGGGGTGCTTAACCGGTCCTTGTAGGCCATTGGAGCCTGATCAAAAATTGTGTGACCAATGGATTTAATGGCTTCAATGGACCACAAATCCTCTGCTGGTGGGAACTAGAAATGATCCAGTTTGATGTGTTCCAAAATGAGCTGTCTACCCCTGCTGGTTGCCATGAAAAATGATGAAATGAAAAAAACGGAGGTGCACCCACAGGATGGTGCACAGCTGAGAAAAAAATCGCCTCATCTCTGACTTTGTCCGCAAACTGCACATCCCAAACCTGAGTGCCGGTTGAGTTTTCAAAGGTTTGGGCTAAGGCGGTTGAGGATGGTCAGCATTCAGCACCGTTTCTTTGTGTTTCTTTATGCATTGACATGTTTTTTGAACATGTGCTGTGCATCTTGGTATCTTGGTGCCAGGACAATACCTCTTTTTTGCATGTGTCCAGCAAAGCTCTTCGGATCGATATTCCTTCACACTAGAAAGCTCAGGAAATGAAAGTGCAAAGTAAAGTTCAAAAAGTGAAAGTGACAGATCAACATGTGTTTGTTGGATCGGTCACACCCATTCTGACACAGCTTCACCAAATTTTCACAGAAACTTGAAGGCTTCTCATCAGAATTCCCATCAGAATTCCCATCAGGATTCCCATCAGGATTATGACTGAGTATGACTCAGCCAGGATATCTCAGGATGACGAAATAGTAAGAAACTCACTTTGGGACAGACTGAAGCTGCCGAAAGCGCTAAAAACATTTCCTGAAAGCTGCTGCCCTTGACATAGACCGACCAGCTCCATGAGAACAAGACCTCTGTGAGATCGCAGAGACAGAGACATGAAACACCATTAAAATCCATTACACCATATTAAACCCTTCAACTGTGGTTTCCTCTTTTCGATTCTTTTAGTTCCTCTTACTCTTTTAGCATCCTTGTCATTCCTTTAAGTAGTCTTTTCTGTCATCTTGTCTTGACTTCAATCTGTTCTTTCATATCTTTCATCTTTTATACATGATATATCAAGGTATATCTGTTATCTTCATTTGCGGCTGTGTTTGCAGTCGCTGACGGAAAAAGAGCCGAGCCACCGAGTTTGTTTTGTTGTTGGTCTCTGAGATCCCAACTGCCAAGACTCCGAGTCTCCCTTTCCACGAACGATGTATGATCCGGTGCCCATGCTACCGGGGATGATGCCCATCTGTCCAGCTTTGGCACTGGTCCTCAGGCTCACCAAAATCACCAAATCTCCAGTGTGAAACTGTGAGCTCAGCACAAATGCTGATAAAAACTAATCATATTTAATCAATGATCATCAATGTCCAAAAAAAAAACGGAAATCTTTGCTTTTCGGATTCTTTCAGAAGGACTTTGGTATTTTTGCAAATGTGTGACACATGCATAGCAAAGATTGGCAAAGCACAAAACACACAGATCCATCTGCAGCAGTTTCTGTGAGGTTGGTACGCCCCTTTTCGTGTCACCCACAATTTTTCTTCCATCCACCTCTGCAAGTCAACGCTGATGTGTTCATCACGTGTGTTCATCACGTGTGTTCAGTGTTCATCCACATAATGTGCGTGACAAATTGTATTAATCTGTTTCTTCTTGGTCTGTTCATCTGTTTTTTCACCTGTTTGATGATTTTGATGGCTCTCTGCGGTTTTGCAAAATTCGAGGCTTTTGCTGCTCCTCCTTCGTGTTGTAATACCTGCCAAGAGTGTGAACTGGAATTGTTTGGACGCAACGACTGCAGCTCTGCATGTTTTCAATGTCAATCGTGTTCGATACAGTATGTGTTCAATATGTGTTCAATATGTGTTCAATCCATGCCTGCAATCTTCGCATTCGCAGTAGTTGTGGTGGATGTTCACCTAGGTGAGGCCATGCTGTGGCGCCATGGCACTGGCCCTACCACTGGCCGTCGTGGCGGCCGTGAGGCATCAGCCATCTTCTCCCAGACGGCATCACGACGGGTTTGCCGCTTGATCACCTCTGCAAAAGCTTCAATCATGAAGTGCCTCAAGGCCAGCCAAGGTCCAAGGTCCAGAATGTGGCATTCAAAAGTATTCAAACAGATAGAAAGGAAGAATTGAGTTAATGGAGTTAATTGAGTCGTTCCTTCCTATTTAATTCCTAGTGTATACTACACACATAGAATGCATTGCCATTTCCTCGCTTCTGAATCGACCAGGCAAAGATGACTTTTTGAGGCAGCCGGTAAGAAAAACAGGTCAGAAAAACACACTTAAAGGTGAAGCCAAATGATCATCGAGATAGTCCCGTTTCGGTCCACCTTTCGAAGGAAAATCTCAGGTTGTGGCCGATTCTCCCAAGCATATGCCTGGCAGAAGGTCATGTCCCTGAGGTACTGCTGTCCTTGGTGAAACTGAAGTTAAACTGACACATCCTGACGGTCAACTTACGTAGCTACGACCTTGAGACACCGACCTTGCTCGGATTCAATCCTGCAGGATGAACAAACAAATATCTAAATGATACAGACATATACAGACTAGAATTTGATGCAAGCTAAGGCAGCTAAGGGTTTGGAGGCCACTTTATGAAAAATGATCTTCAATGATTTTCAATGATTTTCAATGATATTCAATGATATTCAATGATATGCAATGATATGCAATGATATGCAATGATATGCAATGATATGCAATGATATGCAATGATATGCAATGATATGCAATGATATGCAATGATATGCAATGATATGCAATGATATGCAA
>Ga0126342_10015366_pt1 | contig 13425 bp, 10 predicted proteins | sample Cyp1metagenome_FD_92528 | JGI IMG/M metagenome (GOLD analysis project Ga0126342, IMG submission 92528) | Coral microbial communities from Lord Howe Island, Old Settlement Bay, Australia - Cyphastrea 1 metagenome | ecosystem: Host-associated > Invertebrates > Cnidaria > Coral ...
TATTGTATATATATATATGTATATTATTGTATATATATATGTTATTGTATCTGTAAATATTTTATAGTATGTATATATCTATATAGATACATATTTAGATATATATATATTCATTTATTTATTATTTATTGTTGTAAATATATATATATGCATTGTATATATATATATATATACATTTATTTATTTGTTTATTTATCAATTTATTTATTAATTAATTTAGTTATATATCTATTATTGTAAATATATATATATATATATATGTTTATTTATTTATTTATTTGTTCTTGTATATATATATATATTTATATTTATATTTATTATCGTATATATATATGTGCACTGGCTGCGGACTTTGTATCTTGCCCGGCGCCTTCACTTCCCTCACGAGTCCTTGTCCCCCAGCATCTTCTTCAGATCGTTCCAAGAGCTGCGTGGTTTCTGCAACAGCACAGCCACCGCCGCCACCTGTCCAGTTGGCATCGTTTTCCGACGGTTCTTGGAGGTTCAAACCAAATAGGCCCCCGAATATCAAGACGGGAACCCAAAAAAATGAACAATATCAATCGTAGATTCCTTCAATGGTGGACGTAGTACTGGAAAATAAAAAGTCATCTTCAGCAAATCCAAGACAAAATCCAGCCAATCCCCCCAAAAAAGTGATGTTTAAGAGGCCAAACAACAACAAAGGTGGGAGGTCGTAAAGTTTGACCCATGGCTAGATCGCATTTTATGAATCTCAAGAGCTGGTTTCACATCCACATCCGTGAAGATGTTCTGGGTCTAAATGGTTAGGAAATCAAGGCATCACCAAAACGAGACTTTGTTTTGCACTAGTCTCTTAGGCGGTTGTCGATCCCGTGCTGCAAATCGTAAGCCCATCCCAGCCACGAAAAACTCAAAATCTAAGCGCGTTTGCTACGACCCATCCAGTCTAGATATGTAACTTCACATGCGGTTCCAAAGCCTTGCTACATCGAACTGTGTTCTCTTCACTTGGGGGCACAGTTAATAAGCAGGCATGGCATGTAGCCACATTTATCGGTGCTCTTTACCAGCTGACAAAGCAAAAACAAAATGGTATTGCCAATGAACAAAGCCAAGCGCACCCCAGTTTCCACTAGTACCCGAAATTATTGTTGATTCAACATGGCATATATATATATATCTATATCTATATCTCTCTCTCTATCTATCTATCTATCTATCTATCTCTCTCTCTCCCTTTAATTTTGATGGTGAAATCCCAGCCCTCATTTATCAATGATTCAAACGGTAAAATCCCCGATCATTTTCCAATGAGTCAAACATCTCCAAAACCAGCGGGCACCACAGTCTTCACCGCTTGCGGCGGATTCTTCAAGGACTTGGTCTCATCCACAGCCTGAGTTACCGCCTCTATATGTATGTGTCCATACATGTTATATATAGTAATAAGGACAAGCATACGTATAAGCATAAGGAAATGCATATGCAAATGTAAGTGACATGTGTATGCAGGTGTACATATGTATGTGTATGCGTCTGTATATGCGAAACGATGTGTGTACATACATACACATACATGTACATACATATACATGCATATACATACAATCACATACATATACATACATATTCGTACATTTACGTACATTTACACACATTACATACCATTACGTACCATTACATTGCATTACACTACACTACATTGCATTACATTACATTAATGCAAACATACATATATACATATGCATATATATATATATACATATACATATACACATACATTTACATTCACATGTACCGTAAATATACATTACTTACCCACATACATACACTACAGACAATTTCTTTATATTAGATAACATTACATACATATATATATACATGCATGCATGCATGCATGAATGCATGCATGCATACATGACGTTACATTAAGTTACATTATGTTACATTACATTACATTACATTTGCATTACATTACATTTGCATTACATTACATTACATTACATTACATTACATACATACATACTCTACTATACACTACATTACAGTGATTGCGTTGCGTTGCATTGCATTGCAGGACACTACATGATTTACATACATACAAGGGCATATGCATATATTTATATATAAATATAAACATATTTCATATACATGTACATTCTCCTTGGCAGGACAGAGAAGATGTTTATCCATGCGTGCTTGAAGGAAACAATCTACCATTCAGCAAAGGTTATCACCATGGGAACTACCAACTACCTGCCTTACGTACCAAACGTGGGCTGGTAATCCAACCTGGTGTGCTAAAGAATACTTCACACGTAGATTATATTCTCAAACCTTTTTCCATAAAACATTGGGGTTCCCCAGCCAGGTTAAAGTGCCAGAAGGTGAAATTATATAATGTCAACCGCGGATTAATACACCCCTGGGCCATTTAATTGAAGAGGTACGACTTGAAAGCAAGTTTTTAAACCTTGGACCGTTTCAACAATGAACCTTTATAGCTACTAAGACTAAGCCCTAACAAGCGTCCAAAGCCTCCGTGCTGGCAGGCCATGATACAAATGATCTATTACCGTGGCACAACTTGGGAATAGCACTGTGAGGTCATGACTACACCCTGCGCGATCTTCAAAAATACGGGCTGATGGAGGTTCAAAGCAACCGACATACAGAATCCCAGGCTGAACCAAACAATTATATATTTGCGGCTCCACCATCTTGGTTGAAGAGATTCCTGGCTCCCTGACGCTCAAAACAGGGGTCTGGCCTGGGCACTGCCCAACTGGGACCAATTTCAATGGATCTTCTTGGTTTGTTTTTAGAGGAAACCATCTAACTGATTGTAAAAATGTTGGTTTCCTGAGATGTTCCCTTATGAAAGTAAAATCCATTGTTGACTCGTAAGTCAGTTTCACAGGGTCATGCCATGACACCCCCCCAACTCTTACAAATTATATACGCCCCCTGGCTGATAGTTGCCTCTGTTGGAATGATTCCTCCCTATTCAATCCAGTGAACCATCAAACTATTATGCCAGCCATCAGCCAACATGTATGTAACGGCTCATATTCCCATGTTTGAGAGTAAATACAGCAACATGTCATGACCCGTTACTACCCCAATATTTCGAGAGTGGTACCTTTCGTACCCAATCATGAACCACAAAAAAAATTCTGGGCACCCTGATGAAACATTCCTTGGGGTGGTGTGATCTTCATCTCACGGTGCCAAGGCACAGCCTTCGACAAGCTGTTAAGGCCATCCCTGGCCCCTTTAAAGATCGCAAAGGCCTCCTCTTGGGTCAACCTCGGCGCGCGGAGCCACTGTCCCACTGGGGAGGTAAACATTCGGGACGATAATGTCCCACTGGTAATTTAACATTTTTATGGTAAATCAATGTCTGGTTGGTGGTTTCAACCCCTCTGAAAAAATTAGTCAGTCGGGATTACTATTCCCATATATTATGGAAAAATAAAAAATGTTTGAAACCACCAACCAGTTATATATTATGGTAAATCAATGTGATCGCCATGTATGGTATGTATGCTAAATGAGCGTTTTTCCACAGCCGTTAAAAAAATGTTCAGAGGGTATGGGACATGATGATTGGGTGAAGCCATACGTAGCCATACTATTTAGGAATGATTATAGGTGGAAATCGGTGATTTATCCTATCATCCCAAAAGCAAGAGAGAAATCACTGGCTGTACTCTAGGATAACAGCTGCTAAAAATTACATGGCAAAACAATCGAAACAAGAGTTGGTGTGGGTGTGTGCGTGTGCGCGTGCGTGTGTGTGCGTGTGTGTACCATCTGTAGAGATGTAAGACTTCTTAATTTGCAGGGAGGTGTGGCACTCATGTCCTACCACACGCAACAAAGCTGTGGACATGAGTGGGAAGGGAAACGTGGCCGGTTTCCTGTACCTGCCGCTTTATGTATATTTATGTATAGTCCCGCCCCTGGGCGCAGTTAAGTCGCAGCTGGGGGGGACCTGTATTGTACCGCTGTTGGTTTATAACTATATCGTCACCGTCTCCTGTGATTTTAAATATATATATATATGCATATTCATCATGTCATTTGCACGTAAGATGCATTCCACACCAAAACTCGCAATGACAGTTCTGAGCAAGTGTGCGCGCGAATATTCATTGTTATTGAAATATGTTGAATATGTTAAATATAAATATAAATGATATTATATATGTGTGTATGTGTGTTTGTATGTATGTATGTATGTATGTATGTGTGTGTGTGTATGTATGTATGTATGTATGTATGTATGTATGTATGGATGTATGTATGTATGTATGTATGTATATATGTATGTATGTATGTATGTATGTGTGTCTGTATGTATGTATGTATGTATGTATGTATGCGTGTGTGTATGCATGCATGCATAGATGCATGCATGCATGCATGTATGTAACACTGTTTGTATGTATGTATGTACGTATGTATGCATGCATGCATGCATGCATGTGTACATGTACATGTACATGTACATGTATGTGTGTATGTAACACTGTATGTATGTATGTAACACCGTATGTAACACTGTACGTAACACTGTACGTAACACTGTATGTAACACTGTATGTAACACTGTATGTAACACGGTATGTAACACTGTATATAACACTGTTTGTAACACTGTATGTATGCTAAAGACTATGATGGTAAAACCTCCCAGATTTATGCTTACCCTGCTAATTATCTTTTCGGAAGACCAAGCACAACATGAGAAAATGAAAAATGTGACAAAATGGTGCAAAATGACCCCAAAGTGGTTTGTCACAGGGGTGGTTTATGATTGGGTTTGCCGCATTAGGAGCTACGGGCGGCCCCAAAAAAGATTGCACATGCAAATAGAGAACATCCAGTTTCAGCAAATTTGCACTTTCCTTCGGTTTTCTTTTAACCGTCCTCCAGAAACCAGGAGCACAACCTCCCTACAATAACCAATCGGCAAAGATGCTGGTCACTGCGCACTTGTAAGCAGGTGGTGGCTATGGTTGGGAAGCCCCTGAAAAGTAAGCCCCTGAAACATGGTTAGTCGATTATCATAATGCTGAGAAAGGGGTTGAATTTAAGTTTCTTACTAAGTAGGGTGATCCTCCAAGGGGGGCCTCACATTGCACGTGGTTTGTGAAAGTGGGGCTTGCTGGCGGTGATAGATGGGATGTCGGCATCACCTCATTTTATGGGGTTTCTCGGCCACGGCCGTAACGATATACGGGTAAAATGTTTATGAAGAGTCACCACAAGAATGTTGATTAATAGAAAACATCATAACCAGGCGAAGACAGAAATAACATCCATCATTACACCAAATCATTACTTGCATGATATATATGATATTCTTACATGATACTGCTATCATTCCCATTAGCCAAAATATAGTCGTTGTCGTTGGGGTGGGCCAACACTTCCCCATCGGTTGATGGAAAGCCATGCGCAAGACACACTGGCGAGGCGCACTGGGTTCCAGCGGCGAGTCTCCCGAATGTTTTAGATGGGATACTTGTGAGGGATTAGGGACTTTTGTGGGGCCACCAAGCAAGTGAAGTTTCTTGGACGCACATCGGTTTTGCCTATATAGATTCCGACAGGGAGGTGCCCAACCATTGTGTAGAGTTCCAATCCAACTAAACCTGCATTCCCTACCTAAGTGACCATCTGCAGCACACTGGGCCATCTTTGTTAACTGTGCGATGGAAAACGTCCGGCTTGATTTGAACAGGAAAATTGCGACTTTAAAGGAAGACTTCAAATAATATACTCGATTTTTGCACCCACTCAAACTGCCTGAACGTGGGCGCTAACCGGTATACAATCACAGAAGGCACTTCCAACCCCCAAATTAATGACAACTTTGAATGCCTCTTAAATACCCTGAAAAAATATGCAGAATACGTCCTGTTTCAGATGGTCAGTGAATACTTGCAAAAGATTCACTTGTATAAAACAAACCATTCACTCGGTTTCCCAGACTTGCTGGTTATATCTTACCTCCCAAGTATATCGCCATAATTGTCGAGAAAAAAAACAGCCCCCGCATTATGCCCAGGTTTCCCCAAATATTTACGCATGCTCGTCAAAGCCTGGAATTCCAGATAAAGACCTAAAATCATTTTACTTCGAGATCCCCACCTTGACATATTATTGTGACATTTTTTCTGGCATTCTATCTGGCATTTGTTCTAGCGTTCTATCGGCCTATCGGGCATTCTATCTGGCATATACTCCGAAGCTCTATACCTGACATTCTATCTGGCACATTTTCTGACATTCTATCTGGCATTCTATCTGGCATCTATTCCGACATTGTATCTGGCATTCTATTTGACATCTATGATAACATTCTATCTGGCATCTATTCCGACATAGCATCTGGCATTCTATTTGGCATCTCTTCATTCTAACATTCTATCTGGCACCTATCTGACATATATTCTGACATTCTATCTGGCATTCTTTTTGGCATTTTATCTGGCATATATTCTGACATTCTTTCTGACATTCTTTCTGGCATTCTGTCTGGCATATGTTCTGACATTCTATCTGGCAATCTTTCTGGCGTTCTACCTGGCATGCATTCGGTCGGGTCTAGGCATGCCCCACAGCACCCGGAGCTGGCAGAAGCAAGAGGCGAGAAGAGGAAGAAGGAGGACCTTTGCTAAAATCTAGAGACCCTCACCTGGCAGGTGGGGGAAAAATTGTTCAAACCACCAAGTTTCAGCATTATTTTTTAACAACCCCGCAAAACTGCAGATGTCAAGCATCAAAGCTTATCAAAACCCATTGGGGCCCATGAAAAGCACATGTTTGTTTCGCGCTGGTCGTCCGAGAAACTTGGTACCAACCGAAAATTCCTCCACGGTGTACTGCACCTCGCCCTTCGCGTCCACGCCCTGCTCGCCCAAAGTCTTGTATTGATCCTGTGGCCACGGTGGGCGTGAATTAAAATTAGCACATGAACGATGCCCTGGAAAACAGATTGTGACATGAATACCTGTATTTATATATATAATCTACATATTATATAAATATATTTTATTTATTTACATATTATATATATACTATTTATTTATATCTTTATTATTATTTATTTGTTTGTTTATTTATTTAAATATTACATAAATAAATATATATATATATAATTCATATGTATATTATTCAGTTACATATTTTGCATATATATGTTATTTCTTTACATACTATATATATATGTGTGTTAATTATTTACATATTATAGATATATGTGTTATTTAGATATTATAGATATATGTGCTATTTATTTACATATTGTATATATATATATAAATGTTTTTAATTTATTTGTTTATTTTTTTATTTATATCTCTCCATCGCCTTCGGACCAAGGCCCACCCAGCCTAACAAAATATGTAAAGATATACATCTTATATATATACACACAACTTATGCGTTTTAGTTTGCCGTGTGTACCAGTAGTAATTACCGCACAAGGCGGTGATGGAAGTTTCAACTATAGGAAACCTAAGCAGAGGTGAGTTGTTGTGATGATGGGTGGCAGAGCGAACCCGCTGATGGAACGAAAGGTGGTTGAGGCTCTGGGTCTCTCCCTCTCTCTCTCTTTCTTTCCCCCTCTCTATCTATCCCATCTACATCATCTATCCCATCTATCTCATCTATTTCATCTATATCATCTATATTCATCTATCTCTTCTGTCCCATCTATATCATCTATCTCATGTATCTCATCTGTTTCATCTGTCTCATCTATCTCATCTGTCTTATCTACCTTTCTTTCTTTCTATCTACCTACCGGCCTACCTTTATATCTATCCATCTATCCATCTATCTATCTGTCTATCTTTCTTTCTATTTATCTATCTAACTATATTTCTTTCTGTCTGCCTACCTACCTATCTATCTATCTACCTATCTATCTATCTATCTAACTACCTATCTATATTGTATAACTATTTTCCTTTCTGCCTATCTATCTATCTATCTATCCATCCATCCATCCATATATCCATCTGTCTCTATCTGACTCTATCTCTATATTTTTCTCTATCTCTTTCCCCATCTCTTTCCCTATCTCTTTCTCCATCTATCCATCGATCCATGGACCCATCTATCTATCTATCTGAAAGGGTGAAGCAATTATGCGAGACTTCCTCAAAATATAGGTGCTCACAGCTCCGAAATGAAAAATTGTTCTGCGAGACTCCCTCAAAAAATCGAAGGTGATATCAAAAACGGAGCAATTCTGCGAGACTTCCTCCAAAATTGGACTTTGCCAACATCAAAAACCAGGCAGTTCTGTGAGACTTCCATCCAATAAAACAGGCAGAGCTGACAGCCTCCTACCAATGTACTTTGTGTTTCTTCCAGTCCATCTGTCTAAAGTACTGCTCCTGCCACGAAAAAGTGAAGCCAACTCACACGAAGTGCTGCGCCTGCGCTAAATCAGCTTAGCAGACCTGAGGATCTCATGCTCCAAAATGCAACCCCTCTCAGGAAATCAGCTCCCTGACCTCCGAACATATCTGTTGGAGCTCGAGATGTCTCTTGTACTGCGCGTGCCACGCGAAATGCATCTTTGCATAATATCTTCTTCAAATGCCCCACGCCTGCCATCGTTTTTTCGAACTGCTACCAAACCCTCACGTTTGGCTCCCTTCTGGCGAGGTGCAGAATCCACTGCGCCTGCCACGAAAAACGACGCTTGAACGTTCAAAAGCGGTCGGAACATGTGGTGCTTTTACCATGTTGACTTCAAAATGGGCTTCGCGCCGCAGCCGCGTACACTTTTTCAACAATTCAACTTCCAAAAGCGCTCCGGGCCTGATGTGTTTTTCACATTTTGACTTTGAAACGCGCTTTGCGCTTCCAAAAGCGTTTCCGAGAATGAAGTGTTTAGCATTTCAACTTAATGTGCTTCGCGCCACAACAGCGTGCGCTTTTCCAACATCTCAACTTCCAAAAGTGCTCCGAACCCGCTGTGTTTTTAACATTTTGACTTCCACATGTGTTTCGTGCCACGGCCGCCTGCACTTTTTGATCTCATCCAACCAGATGCCTCCGCACCCGCTGCTTTAGCGAGCCTACTTTTCGACCCTCCAGAGCCGCGAAATATTGGGAAAAACAGTGTTTCGCGACTTTTCTCCGGTTGTCTTCTTTCTACTGACTTCCTCTTCTCTGGTTCTTTCTCTTCTCTGACTTTTCTCACAACTGTTGCTGCATCTGTCCGTAAGTGGGAAGTTTGACTTATAAATTTCCTTCGCTAAGATTTGGTTTGAATACCAGTGTGAATATTATACATGCATCCCCTTTGCTTGATACCCTGCAGCAATTGCAAAACGCTTTATAGAGAAAATAGCTGCTATAGAATGCATAACCAAACATATTTTCTCTATAAAATGTATAGCCAAGGGTTTTATATGAAATGACCCTGCTTTACATTAAGGACCAAAAATTGCCTATATTTGCTCATCAAAAGTGGTGGACTATACAACGGTATCCCAAACTTCCTTGTCATCCAATCGCGTTGATTTTGTACAGTGAGCATGTGCCCAAAAAATAGATACACACATCTTCCAGCATTTAGCCCTCTATTGAATGACCTTAAAAAGGTACCCAAAAACGCATTTCATAGAGACAAAGGCTAGGCATTCCATAGGCCTTCACAGACCGGGGATATACATGCCATGCCCTATGTGATATTGCCATAAACAATATAACACACCTACATCGTAAGTTGCATGTGTTTGATCATATACTGTGCGCGATATATCAAATCTTGTGTTCTACTGAGGCGTCTGAAATACTGCTTTAAAAAGATGGCACACTAAAATTCAATGGCACGTTGGATGTTTGCACTTGCAAATATTTTAAAAATAGCACTAAATATTATATATGATCAAAGATACCATGTTTGAAGATATGACATGATGTATTGTACATTAAGCGTGTGTGCATGTGTGAATATGACATGAAGTTTCTCATTGTGTACGCATGTGGTTGTGCATGCACGTATGTGGAATGACACAAGCAATCTATGCATATGTATATCTATTTAACATATATATATATATAAGTAAAATGCTAAGCGTAGAGTACAACGGCATGAAAACAAATAACATGCCAAATCGATCCAAATCGAAACAAGTGTGCTGCGATCAAATCATACAGGTGCAGAACATGGAAATAGGCTCCACATTTTTGGTTCAGAGAAAAGCGTTTTCGGCTCCTGTATATTGATTTCCCGGATTAAATGGTTCGGTTGTTTTAAGCTACCAAGCTACCAAGCTACCAGACTGGGGCTTAGGTTGAAAACACCAACCAGGGAACTTACCCAGTAATTCCAAAACAAATTTCGGGGGAAAGGAAATGCCAGGGAAATTAACATAGAAAATTTGGCAGAAATTTCCACATCATCATAGGGGACCGCGACCTAAAGCTCTTCTAAACCCACTTGATTTGGTTTCCATATGTTCATCTCGACTAAAACTCGGATCTCTATGATTTCTACCTAAGCTTACCATTGTAGATCCATGTAGGCTTCTTGATCAGATTCGAAGAAATGAGGTTGTTAGGTCTGTTAGGTTGCACCTTCAAAAATTCGATTTGTCATGGGTTGCCATCGAAGATTGGCTTTGCCCAAAAAGTGCCCCCAAACATGTCACTGTTACTCTTGGGCTAACCGTATCTTTCGACATCCACCTGGAGTGCACCTAGGGTTTCTAATAGCTATACCTCCGGCAACAACCTCGAAAAGTTTCATGTTACTGACAAAAGCCTAGCAATAACTTCCAATAATTAGTTTGGATACAACCCCTTTACCTATGGTTATATATCCACTTCTTCGCGGAACGGCATCCCATATCTGGCAGTTCTTGTCCCAAACTCAAGGCCCAGTTTCCATGGGCTCGGCCGAGATGAAAATCTTAACTACCTGCCGGAGTTACCCGCAGACATACATGAAATACTCATGCGCACAATGACGCATGTGTAAACATTGATGCCCTCAACTACTACCTAAGGACCCTGAGGTTTCATTGTAGACCTCCAACCCCCTGGTCTAAAATGAATGTCCTTAGTAAACTCCTTCGTTTTTTTAATTTAACCACTTGACCATGCTAGACCTTTTGGGGGACCCAAGCTTTGTGGTCTAAAATGAAGTTCCCGATCCTTACATATGGAGCTATCAAGATACAACATGAATACGTATGAACAAGTTTGGAATTGATAGGGTATTAAATAGATAATAATAATCTTCAACTTTGGGGCCTACCATTTTTTTTGTGGGGCTCAAATTTGAATATGTTTGACTATTTCACAAGATTTTGGAAAATAATCTCCAACTCTGCGCTTCCAATTTAATACCACTATGCGCTTCCATTTTGGGAGCACTATGCATTGGCTGAGTAAGTATCAAATCTGAAGTGTTCCGCGGGGGGTTCCCAAACTACAAGGGTCTATTTTGGTTTTCTTGTGGCCTAGGTGCTTTTTTTTTGGAAATTAAAGGGCAATATTATTTCAGACCCTGCCCCTGTTATCTTTTCAACTTGCGGTGAGTGTCTCATAGACGTTTTTGAGAAGATTAGGGTCTCTGAAACTTTATGTCAGCAGGGGGCTTTTTAGATTTTATGTTAGTATTGCATGTTTGGAAGCATTTTGCCCGTCCATTTTGGTACCACTGTAGCCTTCACGATTTTTAGGGACCCGCATGTCCCAACCGGGCCTCTGAAACTTTATGAGCTACAATTTTGCTAAATGACTGTCACTAAACAAATGTAAAAAATAAAATCTACATCATCAGCAACTACATGCAAATATAATATAATCAACTATATGATATCCATAACTACAATGATATGCATAGCAAGTCCAGGGGTCTACAATGATACTGCTTCGAAATGATCCGCTGTCGGTTCTTGTCTGTGCTTGCTTTCCATCGACATGAGCACCATGCTGGCTAAACAGAGGGATGCGCACAAAAGCTCAATGATTGTGACTTTGTGGCTGTAAACCAGTTCCAAGCCATAGCCCGTCCACATGTCATTGGCGTAGCTGAGCGGTGGTAATGAGGCACATGATGGGTAGGGCCGCTAGCGGAGTTCAAATGTAAACCAATATGTTGTTAAAAAGTGTGCATTTTGACTAATGCTCATACGCGGTTCATTCTTTTAAACCAGCACTGCGCGCAACATTCAATGTTTATACCATCAAGTACTCAGGATGCCTTGACCTGGCGACGGGCCAGCAGGAGGGTCTACTATGGTTTACCATTTACAATTCCTCTGACCGCATCCCAGATGTGATAAGCAGGGTTGCGCGTCATACGGGGTGACCAAGTTGCAGGATAATTGTCCCTGTCACTTGATTAAACCCCCTGTCAACTTGTTACATGTTTTTCTTCAAATCCCGGTGTTTGCTGGTGAAATCGTAGCTATACAAATAAACCAACAAATATTCAATCAAACAAAACAAGAAAAGAAATATGTATATATATATATATATATGGAGGTTTCCTGAAATGGGGGTACCCCTAAATCATCCATCTTAATAGGATTTTCCATTATACACCATCCATTTTGGAGTATATATACCACCATTTCTGGAAACCCCTATAATATATATATATTACATAAATGGACAAATACATGCGCGAAGGCTGGACACTACAAACGAAAAAAATGCTGAGAAAAACCAGCCAATCATTCGCTCTGCCTGGCTCTTTGTCTCTGGCACTTGCGCGTACAAAGCATTGACCAAGTCCATGTAGGTGGTTTCGGCCTCAGCGACCGTAGTGCAGATGGACCCCTGGGGTCCACGTTTCCATCTTCAATGGTTGTCGCTGGTTCAGCCCAACGCAAAGTTAGCCCAACGCAAAGTGCGGTTGCTATAAAACGTGCATTGCACAAGTAATGTCGATATAGAATCAGGTCTCCTGAGGGGCAAGATGCACAAAAGACAAAAACGGATCGTAAGTCTCACCAAGTGGTGTTCCATTCTTGCCTGAGTTGGTACAAAACTAGGTTGACTAGTGTTTATGGTGATTTGAAAAACCAGTCGAAAAGGCATTCATAAACCAGGAAACATCCCCCAGGAACACCATCTTGCAAAACTGGATTTGCAGGCAGCAACTCACACGGAGGGGCAGTGGCCACATATTCTGCGGAATGAAGCGGGATGGTTCTGAATTTTGTAACCAACCATGGATGACAACAAGTTCAAAACACCAAATGATTGTAGCGTATGCATGTCCGGTGCTATCGCAAATCCCACTGTCCAAGACATCAGGCTGCATTGTTCGCAGGCGCAATGTCGCTCATAAACACTCCGAGCAACATGACAGCAGCAAAAAACGCACAGCGACAGGTTGGAACAATCATCTAGTGTAAAGTTCTTTCCATAATTCACGATCCTGTGCCA
>Ga0126342_10015367_pt1 | contig 13425 bp, 13 predicted proteins | sample Cyp1metagenome_FD_92528 | JGI IMG/M metagenome (GOLD analysis project Ga0126342, IMG submission 92528) | Coral microbial communities from Lord Howe Island, Old Settlement Bay, Australia - Cyphastrea 1 metagenome | ecosystem: Host-associated > Invertebrates > Cnidaria > Coral ...
CTTGGTGGTTCATCCCACTTAGTAAGTGGGTTATAACCCCAGTTATAAGTGGATTAACCCTACTTATCCCATTTATAACTGGGGTTATAACCCACTTACTAAGTGGGATGAACCACCAAGTAGATGATGATTTACTCCACATAATCCAACTTTGCTTTTTACCCCCCTCTGGTAAACGAACGTGGCTATGGAAAATAGCCCATTGATAGATGATTTACCTCGTAAAAAAATGTGATGTTCCATTGCTATGTTTGCTGGATGGTTGATAACATCCACCTTTGTCTTTCACTAAGTGTTTTTTTCTGTCTAAGTATGGATGTGGGTCAAAATGGAAGACCGATGTGGGACCACAGATGTGAATATCTAGCTTAGTATTAACCATACAATTTTTGGGGTACCGGGTACCTAATGACTTGACCCATACCCATGATGATATTCCAAGGTAGTATCCAACTATTCAGATTCCCAACCTTGGATTGGTAGAAACTCATCCTGTTCTCCCTCACTGGAAATGATGGTTAGTAAGGGGAAACATCCCCTTTATGGCCGCAAGATTCAGGTTAGCGAAATATATTGAAATATTATAATTTTCCCAGAGAAATGGGAATATCTACGTTCACCAGCAAACAATTGACTTTTTGCAGGGTATCGAAGATTGGCAATGTTATAGTCCAACTATAGTATAACATCCTCATATACTAACGGATGACGGATGCTTCTCCCCACCCTGGATGCCGAAATTGCTCCAGGTACGTGCCAAGCTGATGGGAGTCTTGGCTAAGGTAAGATAGTTATGGTATGTTATGGTACTGCTGTGGTTTGATAAAAAAAAGCAAACATTGGTAAACCATGGGATTGTTCTGAGAACGTTCATTGATTTTATTGTGAATTCTCTAGGACAATCACGGACGCAATGGGATTTAACTTGATATTCATCGTAATAGTGTTATGTGATCTGAGTGTGTCTGTAAATGGGGGATTACCGCTAACATATTGCCATTTTGATAAGAAAAAATGCGAGCTGCTGATGATTGTAAAGGCTCATACTATCCTGGTTGGTGGTTTGGAACATTTTCTATTTTCCATAATATATTGGGAATAATAATCCCAACTGACTTTCATATTTTTCAAGATGGTTAGCCTTCCCAGTAACTAATATTTTTTCAAAGGGGTAGGTCAACACCAACCAGCAATATATTTGGGACTATCACAATCCATTGGGTAATTGTATTGATCAACCAGAGGTCCCCCCATTTTTTTGGGCTGAGCTGAGACCGGACCGGAGCGGTTTTGGTTCCTGAGCTTCAGTTCCCTGAAGAAAGTGGATGTATTTTACCATATTTACCATGGTTGTAGGGGTCATGTCCCGTTTTATGGAGGTTTTTGTCCATGGTCATTCCCATGAAACGTATGAAACACAACTGCACCCAAGTGACAGTAAACATGAGAGACATTTTGAGATTGCATCCCGCTCAGGGAGTGGAGCTCACAATGCGCGGGCAGGCGACAGCTAATGATTGGCCAGTAAGTTCAGGACCCAAAACCAGCTTGCCATTCAGTGAAAATAAGCTGGCTGAGCTTCAAGATGCGAAACAGGACCGCCGGTGCAGCTGCGCAGCAGCAAGGGCCCGCTGGTGCAGCTGCGCATGGGCAAAAGCTGGAGCAGGCGACTAAGACCTCCAAGACCCATGCTGAGTGCGACCCATGCGACGCTGGGATTGAACCACCAGTGGGTCGAGCTACAGCCGCAGGGCAGGTCAAGCATTGGTCGCCACTTGGATACTATCAGTACTCAAAATCGCCAACCAATCAGGCCCTACGCATGGCCGCATGGCTGGCATTTTTGGTACTTTTCCATCATTCATCTCAATGACTGAGCTGGCCTCCCATATCCCAGCTGTGAGTTTCTATATTGTTTTACCTCCCTCAAAGAGGAACCCTGTAGTTACTAGCGGATGTTCAAATTAGCGTGTGGAGCAGAGTAAGAAATTCAAGTCTTTGTGAAAGGATCCTCAAAGGTCGCCACAGATCCCCGAAACTGTTGGGAGTCACCTGTCTTGAGCCTTGTTAAGGGTTTACCCTCTGGCTATGACTAACATAGCTGTGGTATAGGTGGCCCAAGAAATAGATGATTTTCCCAGCTAGAAACCTCCATTTATGGTTGGTGTTTTCCAGTTCGCTATGTTAAATAACCAGATGGTAATGACCACCAATAAACAATTTGTTTCGCAGCCCTTCTCTGACAGGAAAGGCCTCGTTTGCAACTGCAAAAACATTGTAGGTCACATGTGCATTGTAAACCCCCAGCTGTCTTGGTCATCAACCACTTGCCCTCTGGTAAATTAACATAACTATGGAAAATTACCATAAAATTATCCACTATAAATGGGCCATTTTCAATAGCTATGTTAAATTACCAAAGGGTATCTATTACCCAACTCAAAAGGTTGCAACAAAAAGGCAACGCATTCCTCCGATTCGTCCAGATTTGCGTGTGCATCTTGTTTGTATCAATGGGGACTTGTCCTGTAAGGATCCTTTCCCTATCTCATCTCTATATCTATATAAATATATCAATGGGGACTATATATCTACATCATATGGGAACATGGATACCATCAATATACCCCATTTATGTTAGTATATTTACCAGCACCAGCCGGATCCGTCATGGGTAAGGATCCTTTCCCCGGCATATGAGGAATGGGTCTCCAACATCTCTGTTTCCTCAAGACACAGTTTGACCTCTTTGACCAGGCGCCTTGGGACGGGGACCACGGGGACCCAGGAAACGAAAGGGGGTTGTGACCAAGTAGCAACTAACCCATGGATTTGCATCGGAATATAAATATGTATATATATATATTACATACATGTACATATATATATATTAGATATATATATATATATATATTAGATATACATATATATATATATATATATTAGATATATATATTATTACATATATAGTTATATATATATATTACAAACATATATACATATAATATTTGATACAATATATCATGCATGCATCCACACATACATACAGACAGACAGACAGAAAGACAGACAGAAATACAGACAGAAATACAGGCAGAAAGACAGACAGAAATACAGGCAGAAATACATACAGAAATACATAGAGAAACATACAGAAAGACATACAGAAAGACATACAGACAGACATACAGACATACAGACAGACATACAGACAGACATACAGACATACAGACATGCAGACATGCAGACATAGACACACATACATGCATACACACATACATACATACACACAGACATACACACATACATACATACATACACACAGGCAGACATACATGCATGCATGCATACACACAATGGTCGAAATTGCTACGAGTTAAAAACTAAAACGCAAAATTGGTCATCATCATTCTATGTTTTTACACCAATGTGTTCCACACGTTTCCAACACCAAAACCAGATCGGCAGGATCAAAGCGGCCGCATTTCGGCCAGCGAATTGCGAAGTCTTTTTCAAAAGCTGGGAGAGGAGCCGGGGCGATTCGTAGGGGACGGGATGCGACGGTGATCAGTGATTATCTTGTTGGTGGTTTCAAACATGTTTTTTTTTCCATAATATATGGGACAATCCTTCCCATTGACTAATATTTTTCAAGATGGTTGAAACCACCAACCAGTTATGTTGGGTTTATGTTAACCAAAAATAATAGATCATAGAAGAACCCCAAGTCATGGAAAGGTTGAGCATCTGGAAAAGACGCGGTAAATAGTTCAAGAATTAACATTTTGGAGACAGGTTTTGGCATCTGTTGGCTGATTAAGATAGATATTACACAATTATCTCAATGATAAAACCCATGTTTTGGGTCATGCTGATCCAAATGTGCCATGGTTAAAAGTGTGTTTATTTTCCCATCAATCATCATAAAAGGGATGTTCTCCATGCATCAATAGGGGTTAATATTCCCAGTCTAAGTAGTGCGGAATGATCGTGGGATGACCGTATTCGTAACCGATATACTGACATATCTAAATATACAGTATGTAAGCTTCATCACTGCCTGCCAGTGTGTGAAACAAAGAACAGAGGGAATTCCATCAAATCATTTGGGCGATATCCGAAAATGGCCTACCTTGGGCTGTCCAAAAATGGGGTATGCAACAATTGCCACTTGTACCCGCAGTAGGGAAAATAGTGATGAACCAAGGGATGCCTATTTTCAGACAAATCCACTTAAAAAAAAGTAAACAACTATATAATTTATGATATTTATGTGTATATTGAATCATCCTACATCCGCTTAAGATAAATTAAGCCCGAGTGAACTTTGACACCACAAAATCTCGAGGGTTGTAGGTTTGGACTAGCAACCTTTGCTGAACAGTTCTGTGCAAAGCTGTGATGCAAGGTGATACCCCAGTTCGGACTCGCTATTAGTTGATTTATATCTGAACTATAGCTGGATGGATGTTTGGATGATCTATATTAGTTGATTATGGTGAACTATCTATAGCTGAACTATCTGAACTATATTAGTTGATTACGGTGTTTGGATGTGTTTGGTTTTTGAAAAACTATAACTGGATGATGCTAGATAGAGTTATAAGTCAACATATAACTAGGGGGCACCACCTTTGATAGATGGTATCCCATGTCTTGTGATCATGTATAAGATGCGATTCTTTGCTAGTTCAACCAATGTTTTGATTCTTTCATCACAACTGCTGTCACCCAAAGGGTTAACCCTTGATTTTCATGGTGATATCAGTATCCCAACATGTGCCCCCACAAGACATAACCATATTGAAACTGGACTGCCTGCTGGTGATGTAGTACACCAATTCTCGTTGGCTGATATAACAATATTTCCCATGATATCTAACCACCCAAGTACCCTTCCAAAGCCTTGCCAAAAATCCCAATATGTATCTCCATTATTGTGTTTTTTACTTGAATGGATCCTCATTGATCCCAAACATGCCCTCATATGGACGTTTCCTAAAATATTGGTACCCCAATAAAGCATTAGTTTTTCCCATGGTCAAGAACCTGTTTTGGATGATTTTGGGGTAACCCCATTTTCAATGGGAATTTCAGGAACCTAAATTGGAGGTACCTACCATATCTAAGGCCTATGTAAGGCCTATGTAAGGGAATATCCCCACAAATATGGCCTTATATGGTACAGTGCCTCCATTTTAGGATCCTGGAATTCCCATTGACATTTTAGGAAACCTCCATATGTTTGTTGCTGATATCCTCAATAAACCATGTGTTTCATGCAGACGTTGCATGTAGGACATCACTGAAAGCAGCCTGGTGCCGGACCCAGTGGTGACGGCGGATGTTTCATGGTCTTATTCAATGATTGATGATATAGTACTTAAGTACTTTCAAAGTTCAATGATTGATGATATAGTAGTTTCAAAGTGCATACAAAAAAATATGGGATTAATCATGGAAACACTGTGGTCGATGAGATGCAGTATGAATTCTGAGTTTCAAAGTATTTTGTTCAAGCTGTATTCAGTGCTTTGTGAGTTTAAAACGCGTAAATACAATGTGTATGAATGGTTGGGAATACAATCCATCATCCAGGAATAGGAAAATATAGATGGTCAATCAAATCAAGCCAACCATTGAAGACAATTCGCCTTCAAAGTGCACCATCGATAGGCAATCTACAAGTTCGATCTGTGGGAGCAAACACATTCATAAAGGAACGCAGGTCATTCATAAACCCTTGTTAAACCACCGCCCCCCCTCCAATTTTTAATTATACATACGTAATGGGAGCACAAATGGGACAAAACCCGGAATTTCAAGTCACCACTTACTGTCTATAAATCCCATGCCCTGCCATTGAGTTGGCATCTTATTCTCATATATATATATGTAGGTATTAATTATATGTATATACAAATGTGTATATATATATACCCTATGGATCCGAATGCTTCCAGAGAAAGTAGTACTTAATCCCTTAAAGTATACCCCAAACGCTCCCTCAGATCCATACTGTAGAAATCTGTAGAATATATGCGTATATGTTTTGAAAAATGATGGTTTCCTGTGCCTGTTGCCTTTGAGCCATCCACATGACCAGTGTTAAACGCCCTCTTGGCTTCATATTAAAGATTACCATGAAAATCTCATGCAATACAATCCGCAAGATCTTTGTAGACCCCCTGAGAAATCCCCTAAAATTCTCAAGCATAAAATTATCAAGAAATCCCATTGAATTCTAATAAATCCACTAATTAAACCCGCAGACAAAATGGACCAACAATCCCATATGAACCTGACCAATATCTCAAATACCATAAGATTCCATATTCTGAAAAAAAGTGGTTTTCAAAACACATCTTATAATGAGCCCCCCACCAGTTATGAGTTGCTTTATACGCCATTATAAACCCCATTGAGTATAAGCCAAACATCATAAGCCAACTTAACATTTAGAACATTGGTCCAGTTGCTTAATATTGTAAACCAACCTAACATTATAAACCAACTTATTTGTCCAGATGCTTAAGAAACCATTATCATTCGATAGCTAAGTTGGTTTATAACTCCAATAACTATGGTTTATAGGTGACATATCTATAGTTTAATGGGATTATAATCCATTTATGGTATTATTATAGGGATTATAACCCATCTATCCATTTGTAACCCATGAATGGTGATATATCTCTAGTTTTCATGGGCTTTATTTTGGCAATTTCAAACGTGTGGGGCTCAGCACCTTTTTGAGGCGGAGGCGGTCCACGAGTTGGATGCCGATCAGAGCGGTGAGGCTTGGGACATGTCCTGGCCATATTCTTGGTGGCTCATCCCTGTTAGTAAGTAGGATATAACCCCAATTATAAGTGGGATAAGTAGGCTTAATCCACCGACATAACTAGGTAAACTAACCCACTTACGATTCGTGGGAGGAGCCACCAAGTTTCATTGCCATTGCCAGAAAGGTCCTGTCATCACTTGTGCGTTTTAAATCCTCTTAAAGAGAATGCCATAGATTATTAGTTAAGGCCTCATTTTGGGTGAAATTCCCCCGACTTTGTTGGCTGTACAAACCAGCAGGTCCATTGCCCAGTGCGGTCCGGGGTTCTCCACTCTCCACCGATGGCAGATCGAATTCTTCGAATTCGTGGACTGGTTCACCGCCAAGTGAGGACATGGATTTGTTGGCAGAATTTCCGGTGGTAGCTCTGAACCATGTCGACATAAATCCAGTTTTATTGTGATATATATATAGCATATGCCCATGCATGCATGAATACAAAATTGTATGCAGAGAGATAAAATTCATATACATATATATATATATATATATTATATACACACTATGTATGTTCCGTTCCAGTTACCAAGTAAGATGCACATCCAGTTCCCCCCGGTTAGATGCAGCCGATTGATTTGAGGGACCCTGAACGACCAAGCCCCAAGCGATGATTCCTTTCTTTTCTGGGACCATCAATTAATTTCATGCCTTAAATCAGCTTTGCTTGGGCTCTGCAACGAATTACCCTCTGATAAACAAACAGTTTGCGAACTGGAAGCCATGGCCCATTTAGTTTGATGATTTACCATGATTTACCTATCATACCTATTAAGAATGGTGAGGTTCAATAGTTTTCTGTATATTTACTGGAGGGTAATTGATGGTCCCGTCATTTATATTGATGCTACCTTAAATTGCTCTCTGGGACCATCATGCCATGCTTTGGAAGGCTTTGCCATTTGGGTTATGCGGTTGGGCTGAGAAACGGAGTACTACAAGCTCCATGTATTTCTGTGCCTGGAGTATGACTTGGCTTGTAGCCTCATGAGTATTGGGGAGAAAGAAAGTAAAGAGTAGTTTCTGAGGCCACGCAGATGATTTTGTTTCACATTATTGCTGCAATTGGTGTGTGAAAAAGCGGAATTCGATGCATAATATGTATGCAAATGTATGCATGGGATGTGTCAATGAATTGCGTCCGCTACTTCTGTAATGTCAATCCTACAACCCAGTTAGATGATTATACAATATTCATGTCAAGATGTAAACGGGTTATTTAGTATGTTGTATGTGTGTATATATATATATATATATTTGTATTGTCTTATATATACACATGGGTTACTGACTCTAACCACTTTCGATGCCTAGCAGACCCCCCCAAGTCTGAGTTTTATTTTGTTGTCGTGTGTCACCTGCAGTCTCAATGTCTGCGTCACACATCAGTTTCACGCATCGAAGCACCCCACGGCTCGTATATAACTGGTTCGCTTATAGTCCATTTATAATATACTTTAATACTTTATTATGTATATTTGGATAACCCCAGAGATGCTAACTTACGATCACAAGGTTCTTAACCAGCTACGATTTGTGGGATGTTCCTCCAAGTAGGGGTATTGCCTAGTTTTGCTGGTTCGTTCCGCAGGTTGATGCATTTTGCCTGGTTACCCTCTGGTAATTTAACATCGCTATTGAAAATGGCAGCAATAGTGAGTTTTCCCATTAAACATGGTGATTTTCCATAGTTTATAGTGGATTTTCCATAAAAAATAGTGGATTTTCCATTTATAGTGGATAATTCCTATTAAAAATTGTGATTTTCCATAGTTATGTTAGTTTACCAGAGGGTAAATCCCAATTGTCTTTGCTAACTTCCGATGTTTTGCTGACCCCGAATTTCCCCACCATTACTGGGCCATGCTGCGTCAGGAGAAGATCTCGTTTCACCGGGCCAGGTGGCAGTTTCATTCTGCAGTTGAGCCAGCAAAAAATAGCCATTGAACAGGAGGTCACGATCAAACAAAATTATGGTTGCATGGTGTTTTTAAATGTTTTTAATGGGATCCAATGGGATATCACAATCAATAATGGAACTAGTTAATGAATATAATAGTTTATAATGAATATCTGGTTGGTGAATAGTGATGGTTATTAGTGGTTAATAGGCTATAAACCAACAACAATGGGAATATGGTGGTGATCTGGTTGGTGCTTTGGAACCATGGAATTTTATGACTGTCCCATCATATCTGGGAATTTCATCATCCCAACTGACGAAGTCATATTTTTCAGAGGGGGAGCAACCACCAACCAGTTTTATGATTTGACGATCAACAAAAACACTGAGCACCTTACAAATATGGGATTTCAATGATGTCTCCGCTAAAAATGAGACATATAACTAGGTCAATCTTAGATGGGTACTTTAATCCTTTAGCCTTTTGGTATCAATGGGAATATCTACTAACCAAGAACATTATTTTTTTGCAGGGTATCTAAGATTGGCAATGATAATACTTGGTAAATCATGGTTGGTTGCTTTTGAAGTTGATTATACCACCTAGTTGAATGGTGATTGTTGGGCCACAATAGGAATAGGAAAAGCTGCCAGCCAAACACTGTAATAGGATAGGATAGGTTTTTTTTTCGCGGCTCAGATACTTCCAACCACTCACCTGATGCTTCTGGGACTGTAATGTGGCAGCAGGAAACCCCATGTGAAAAATCGGGGTATCATCGACACATTGTGGATTTCCAACGCCGAATGGGCAAGAGGGCATGGAAGGAAAATGGGGTACTTTCCATGATGGAATTGTTCAGTGCAGAAAAATTAATGCCAATATATGCAGTTCCCTCGTATCCAAAAATAATTAAGTTGGTGACATATCTACAGTTGCGATGCAAGTAATGTTTCCAGCATTATGTTTTCTTTTTGTTGGGTGACAATTTTGAGAAGTCAAGAAATGGGCAATATCCATGAGTCAAAACTTGTTTCTGAGGTCCGGAATAGATCCACACAGATCGCAGGATGTGTTTTTTCTTTAGCTGATGTTTGCATCAAATGAACCAGCATCAAAACTGGTGTCATGTCCCTTTGATAAGGGGATGACCATAAGCCAAATTCTGAGGGTTGCATCATGTACCTCGCGGATGAATGGTGGATAACCCTTCTCACCATACCACAGTCGGATGTTTATGCCATGTATATAGTAAATTTAGTAAATGCTTTGGAACAAGGGTATGTCACCTCTTCTGGCTGGTTATTACATATACATTACTTATACATACATATGGGGGTTTCCTAAAATGGAGGTATCCCCAAGTCATCCATTTTAGGATAGTTCCATTACAAACCATCCAGCTATTGGGGTACCCCCCATTGACTAAGGAAACCACCATATATGACTAGTTGGTGGTTTGGAGCATGGCTTTTATTTTTCCATATATTGGACCATATTTTCCCAACTGACGAAGTCATATTTTTCAGAGGGGTTCAAACCACCGACCAGATGAAGATTCAGGATCATCCAAGCATGGAACGACTGTTTTGCATCATCCAACTTTTGCGCACCTGGTCCTAGAAAAAGGTCGTTGCCAACCAGCCGTTGGCGCCCACGGTTGGCGATGAAATGTGCGCGCGTGGAAGGGGTGGACTGTTGTGGGAACTTTTGCAACTGGTAAGCCATGCGTTCTGTCCATGGAATCTTCCCAGACTAATTATCGGGCTTTCTTGTGGGAGTAGTATTGGAATGGGGGTCCCCATCAATGGGGTAAATTCCACGAAGGTTTTGGTTGAATTGGAACGACATCACTACGTGTTGATTAATAGGGGAATGAGGAGTCATCTCAAATGACCGTATTTCAAGCAAACTAGTTGAGCCAGATGGGTCCAAACCCAGATGTCAATGGGTTGACTCTATTTTTCAGGATTGACATTGCCCAATCAATCACCAGACATACTGGTACCCAATATGAACGGGGACGATCTATTTTGGTCTTTTGGGTGGGGACCCTTCGGCTACAATCAAACCCACGGAGCTTGTAGAACATTTAAGTCCATCTGGCTGATTTTTTTTTCAGGACCTGATTCTCGTGATTCCTGACGTCACTGTATGAATACTACAAGGTTTAAGTGCCCCATAATTAGTTACCCTCTGGTAATTTCTTACAGAGCTATTGAAAATAACCATTTATAGTTGATTTTTATGTTAGTTTACCAGAGGGTAGCTAAGTTACAAGTTGGTTTGTAACAAGCTTAACTGTTACATGGGGGGGTTCCCAAAACAGTGATACCCCCAAATCATCAATTTGTTTGAGGATTTTCCACTATAAAACATCCATTTTGGGAGTGGCCCCATGACTATAGGGAATTCTATCAACCAGCTGGGCACCACCCTGAAATCTGTTGGGGACTTTTCCCAGGTCACCTCAGCCCCAGACACCATGAGTCCGGGGTTGGAAGATGAGTTTCCAGTAAAAATTAAGGATAGGGTCGTCATGTGAATCTACCTTTGGGGTATTATTTCTTGACAAACACTGATGAACGCAAATATTAGTTTGACTAACCAGCTGAAGTTCTATTTGATGTTGCAGAGTATCTAGAATTGGTTATGGTTGATGGTGTTCAATGCACATCAGGTGACACGCTCAACAGTTGAACCATGTTTCGACCATGTTCCAGTAACAGTTTGGCTCATATTCCTTTAATATTCCCAAAGGATACATGTACGCTATATATGAATTATATATGGTAACATGGATCCCATCAATATACCCCAAATGTTAGTACATATACCAGCACCATGGATCCTATGGGATTGCTTTGTCTGAAAATAGGGTACCGATTTTTTCCACTGGTGAATCACCCATTTGCCAGATTGGAGGAAGTTGTGGCCATTGAAAGAGGGACAATTCTGCTGGAATGTGAACACAGTTGGCGGGTGATAAATATTGGTAAAATGATCATCATTTTATTGGGAAATGATGAAGATATTTGTGGATTTATGGTGCTTTTCCTGAAATGTTCAATCAAGAGCAACTCAAAATCAGGTGTTTTAGGGTGTCTTGAGACCTATCCAGCCGTTAGGAGGCACCTATGGAGCTAGGTGCATCCACATTTCCCCCCAAAGAATGGGGAGCAAATGAGTTACAATCAGAGTTTCCCAAGCACATGATAGACAACCCTAATTATTCTCATTTAGAATGATTAAATTATCACAGTTTACATATTATCTTTTTTTCGGCCAAATCAAATACTTAGTTATTTAAATTGGTCGTGTTGATGATCCTCGGTCCCCAAGCTGCTTACTTACGTCGACACCTGTATGGTCGTGAAAGATGGGTAAGCAAGTAGCAAAGTGGAACCAACAAGTTTCATGGTATGACAAGAGGTTTGGAACCAACAACATTTAGATCAGTGTTTTTTTGCATGATTCATCCTTGATGCAGATGTTCGGGTCATCCAACGCTTGCAAAATCCAATCCATTAAATTCTCAACCAACATCAACCGACAATAAATTAATGCTTTGGATGATTTGGAGGACCCCATGGTCGAAGTCCCTTTCAAGGTTAGTTTGGGGTTTGCTGATGTAAGCCTATAATGACTCTAATGTTTTCTCATGTTTTCTCCCTTCGGCCACTTTGCTCGAGCGCATCAAGAGACTGAACATCCATGATCTTTGTGTCATATGAATCTCATTTAAATCCTGCTTGTTGTAGCTGCACATTGTTTAATGTTCCATGGATTTTCCATCAGTTCATTCCCATGGATTCCACTGCCAAAATATCAACATTCGACATGGACCTGGCTGGGACGGGACTGTCATTTTGCTGCTTCCCCGGGCGGCGCTAAACCGATCGACCGGGTAAATTCAGAGATCTCGCACGAGAACTCAATGTCGGTCCTCACGATGGACGGGCGGTGAGGGGATTGGCGGGGAGCATTGACCAAGGGGTGGATTCCTCTTATTGGGTGTAGCAATCCCCCCAAAAAAATAGAAAAGTCAAATTCTAGCAAGATAGTGGACAAGTACTGTTCTATATTTTCCGGGTTTTATAAATCGCATTGGGCCACTAGTTACATATATATATATATTCTATATATGTTTATATGTGTATATGGTAATTGATAGGGATTATCGGGATCTCGTTTGTGAACGGCACCTCTGGCAATGTGACCGTCGTGACTATATTGTAAGATCGTAATAACCATGGGTGTGCCATATGCAACCGACACAATACCACACTAATATGGGGGGCAAAACAATAATAAACCACCCCATTTTTGATGGTTTACACCACCTATTTATGGTGATTTGGGGGATGGTTTATTATTGTTTTAACCACATTATACCAAATCCCAAGAATAGATTTGTTCTTTGGTTTTGGCAAGTGAAAAACAAACACTCAATCACCTGGCGATGACATTTTGGTGGTTTCAATGGAGATACCCAAAATGGTTTATAATGGAAAATATTCTTTAAATGGATGATCAATGGCCATTTCAGGAACAAAAATGGAGGTACCTACCATATATAAGGCCTATATAAGGCCTATGTAAGTGAATATCCCCACAAAATATGGCCTTATATGGTACAGTACCTCCATTTTAGGATCCTGAAATTCCCATTGATTA
>Ga0126342_10015368_pt1 | contig 13425 bp, 9 predicted proteins | sample Cyp1metagenome_FD_92528 | JGI IMG/M metagenome (GOLD analysis project Ga0126342, IMG submission 92528) | Coral microbial communities from Lord Howe Island, Old Settlement Bay, Australia - Cyphastrea 1 metagenome | ecosystem: Host-associated > Invertebrates > Cnidaria > Coral ...
AAAAATGGATTTCCGAAGTGGTGGTTGATTAATCGGGGGTAGGCCCACCGGTTTATTAATCTGTGGGGACCACCTGTTTTTAAATTACATTTTTTTTTTTGGGCAATGGTGGTTGATTAATCCAGGGGGGATTATTAATCCTCACTTGACATTACACATTTAAGATACAAAGTAAATCATTGGTCAATCATCGGCCTCAATTGGAGCCAGGTTCGCTGGTGCTTCTCTATGTGGGGGCCATCTTGGTATCTTGGTGACGTTGCAAACTTGATAGTACGCTTAGTACGCTTTGTTTTCCTTAAAAATAAATAATGATACCAGTAGTACCGCACAAGGCGATGGCGGAAGTTTCAAAAACAGGAAACCTATAGGAGAGGTTGGTTGTTGTGACTCATGGATGGCAGAGCGAATCCACTGATGGACCGAAAGGTGGTTGGAGTTGCGTTTTTGGAGTGGTTGCAATGGTTGCAGTGGTCACCTCACCACAACTGCTGGATGTAGTGTGGTGTAGTGCAGTTGTAGCTGTAGTTGTAGTGTAGTGGAGTTGTAGTTGTAAGTTGTAGTTGTAATGTAGAGTAGTTTGTGTAGTGTAGTTGCAGTTGTAGTTGTAGTGTAGTTGTGGTGTGGTGTAATTAGTGCTCGTCCAGTTGTCCAGTGAGGAAATGAAGAAACCACAATTTTTGGCAGGGTAACTTTTGGGATGTCCCGAGCCATGGCACTGGGACATCCAAGCAAGGGCTGGTTTTTTCCAATTCCTTAAAAGGGACCAGCCCGCCCTACTTGGAGACACGCCAATGTTTCACAGTTTCAGACACAGACATGCGCCAGTTCAGTGGAATTCATGCCTATGAATAAAGACAGTCACGAGCCATGTATGCCATTTTTGAAAGCGAACAGTGACAGTTGTTCTCACATGAAATTTAGAAACCCGAAGATGCGGGTACATACCCCCACATCAATCCAAATCATCCATTGGAATAGGCTTTTCCATGAACTAAACCATCCAGCGATAAAGGGGTACCCCCTTGACTTCGGAAACCTCCTTATGTTCCCACGTTTTTCGCTTGACCCATTGAGTTTCCAAGTCACTTGGGTAGCCAAAAATACTTCAAGTTTTTGCTGCAATGGTTACCCTCCAGTAGACTCACATAGCTATGGGTTATGGATGATTTACCAAACTTAAACAAATACAGTTTGTCTCGTCACGTATTCTTGCGAGGAGCCTCGCAGGCATTGTAAGACATTTATAGCTCTGGTGATCACAAGCCCCCCAATCTTCAATTAGCCTCCCATTCAAAACTGGGTTGTATATAGGTTCTAATCCTACAAAACTTTACCCAGGAATGATTTGTTGCGTGATCCTTCAAATTGCTTGGCTAAAGCCAATATTCTTGCTTGGGGACCGTTGGTGAAATACCCATATTTCGGCCATGAAGTCCGCGCTGAGTCGTGCTGAGGCATATGTTTCCAGCGTCGACTACATCATCAAGTCGCTGCCGGCTTTCCGCTCCAAAAACTGACAGAGGAAGACCATCAGCCCTGACCGGCCATACCCAATCAAAATGATACTTGTGTGGATTGTAGGCTGCTCTACGACTCTACGGTATGGTTGATCCATTGACCATGGACCATCACGGGCGGTCGAGCAGTCGAGCACCATTGCCGTGCAGCCATCGCGGTGGCGTGATGAGAAAGGGCGTCTGGATGCCTGACATTGAACGATCACCCCAACGATCTCCCAACATCTCGGCGTTTTCGGAGGCAATGGGGGACCCCCCAAACCAATGGGTTTTATAGGTTTTACCATAGTTTTACCATAGTTTTACCCATTAAAGGCCAGCATTTTCGGAGAGTCACTTGGTTTTAAGCACCCCACCATGTTTCTTTACCAAAGAGAATTTAGGCCCGAAAAACGCGTGAGGACTATCCATGCGAACGGCAGCAGTTGGGCAGCGCCTGTGGGTACTGAGAGGGCCAGGCTTGGGGTCGGAAAAGAGGGAGAAAATGGTGATATACCTTCCGGTAATTTAACAGTTTGCTATGGACAATGGCCCATCCATCCATCCATCCATCCACCTATCTACCTATCTACCTATCTACCTACCTACCTACCTAGCTATCTAGCTATCTAGCTATCTATCTATCCATCCATCCATCTATCCATCTATCCATCTATCCATCCATCCATCCATCCATCCATCCATCCATCTATCCATCTATTCATCTATCCATCTATCCATGTTTTCATGAACTTAAACATTGTGATTTTCCATACCTATGTGAAAAATTACCCGAGGGTAACCAGCAATTTGATGGAGACATAATGGGAATCAATGGGATATATTTGATATAAACTATATATGGGAAATGTGGGGACGCCATATTTTTAAAGGGACGAACATCTATAGATCCCAGGCATGCTGTGGAAAGGTGCCAATGTGTAAACGCCACCCGTTTGGATCCCGAGATCGCGATGCGCGCGGTTGCCGCGAAAATGCACGGGGTGTCAAAGTTGCACCCAGTGCTACTGGAAAAATATGGCGGCGCTGGAGTTGATGGCTTCACATGGCAACGATCCAACCTTCGGTTGATTTGAGACCAGAATCAGAAAGTGGTAAACTTATGTAGACTTGGTACAAGATGACCCCCCTAGTTATTCTTGTTGGTTTATGACCACATCTAACTATAGCTATAACATGCTATAACTACTATAAAATTATAAAGGCCAGTTATCCTAGCTACAAACCGGCCCCACTACAACCTGAATCTCCAGCCTCTCAGAGTTTCATCCAAACATTCTGCATGCCTCTACCATCTCTATATTCAGTTGAGTTTCCGAGGAGTCTACGTTTTTTATTTTTCTGTCAAGGTGCATAATTAAGAGTCAAATCATGTCGAATTCATGAACGAACTCAGAGATTTGGGTCTGGTGAGTCTCAGTCTTGGGCCCAAAGTTTGCCAATGGCTTGTACGCAGCTGGCTCCTAGAACTCCGTCAGAAATGACCTGCGCCCATGTTGCAGCGACTCCGTTTCCATGCTTAGCATGTTGTCCACATATACATATGTGATATAATATAATATAATATAATATTATATTATATTATATTATATATATTATATTAAATATACATACATATATCCATTGTTGGTGATACAACCATTGTATCCACATTATATTCCGGGCCCAGTATCCTAAGTACATCCCCCTTTGTTTCACTACGCTGGTTTCCATCAGCTCCACAGTTCAAAGCCCAGGGAACACTTGGAGATGGGCAAACTCCATCATTTTTCCAGTTTTTGTAAATTCAATGGGAATTTCAGGATCCTAAATTGGAGGTACCTACCATATATAAGGCCTATATAAGGCCTATGTAAGAGAATATCCCAACAAAATATGGTCTTATATGGTACAGTACCTCCATTTTAGGATCCTGAAATTCCCCTAGTTCTGAATTTTCTGCAAGAATTGCATCCGAATTCTTGGAGTTTTCCCCCAAAAATTCACAGAGATGGTCCGTTGTGCACTTTGAACGCTATGGCCACCATTGGACACTTTGCTCCCCTCGATCGAAGGTGGGGGATGGCACCAGATTGGAAAAACGAGGATTGTGCCATGAATCATAGGGACAATGGGGATAGAAATACCCTCTGGTAAACATACAAAAAACTATTGGAAAAGGCCATTGAAATAGTGAGTTGTCCCATAGTTATGTAAACGTTTACCAGAGGATATATACAAATATAAATACTGGTTGGTGGTTTGGAACATGAATTTTATTTTTCCATATATTGGGAATAATCATCCCAACTGACTTTCATAGGGGTTGAAACCACCAACCAGTATATATTGGGATGTAAAATCATGATTAAACTACCTCAAACAGGGAGACAATGGAGACTTCTTGAACATAAGCGAGAAGTCTGCAAGGAACTTAACCGTCAGGAATTGGACACCTTTCCAGGCGAAAACATGCGAAGATCATCGAAAACCCCTCATTCTTGTAGGTCAAACCAGACAGACTTCAAGTTCCTACAACCACTCACTATACTTATATACAACTTCCTTTGTGATTATTGGGCCACTAAATAGATACAAATGGTTCCAAGATAGAAAGACAAACTTCGGCTCTAGGATGCATTTGATCATATTTGATCATATTTGCAAGTCAATCATATTCGTCCATCGTGGATAGTCGGGATAGAAGCCAGTTGCAAGAACCTTCCTAACCATTGGTCTTAACTTCCAGGATCAAGACCTTGCCGAGACTATTTCCAGCTTGACAACTAGCAAATAGGGGATTGTCCTACTATAGCTGATTCTCCAACTCTTCAACTTTTCTAGGCTTGCCAGAGAAAAATGAGAAACGCTATGGAACGCTCAAACTTTTTGTCTTGAGAGCCAACTTTGAGTGGGTCAACCTGCGTAAACCATGGTGGACCACACACACAGACACAATCCATGATTGATTCGTCAAATTCTTGGTCCTGACGTAAAGCCAACCACAACTCCCATTGGAGTCCCAAATTGAGTTCATGAAATCCACGCTAAAATCATCATACATCATCTTTAAATCATCAGAAATCCACCATTTTTCTTGGTGAACGCATCATAAAGCCACCATTTTGGCTGGTGAACGGTCCCCCTGTTCCACCGCAGGCCGCCGAAGGCCGCGGCGAATGCCGTTGGCTGCGCCGCGCGGGACCTGGCTATGTGCCTGGATCAGCCGGTGGGGACTACTGTGCTGCTGCCCAAGGTGATCGGTAGCCGGTTGGTTTGGGAATATCCATGGGATATAAACCATCTATAGAGTTATCATTGCCATGGGATAGAATGGGGATATATATATATAATAACTATATATATATATATATTATATAACTATTATAAGATTGTAGAACCTATTATCATCTAATGTGGGTAAAACAAGGTTGTAAACCACCCAGAAGTGGGAATGGTAACCATACCACCTATAAAAATGGTGATTTGGGGGATGAGATACCCTCCAGTAAACTAAGAATTTACTATGGAACATGGCCCATGAAGTTCGTTGATTTAGCTATCAAAGATGGTGATTTCCCATAGCAACCTGTTAGTTTACCAGAGGGTAATTCATCAGAGGTATCATGGGATATAATAACTATGGGATGTTTTTTCAGATGTTATCTAAATATCTTTCAAATTATCTATGTTGTCATCAGTAACCGTATCATGGGATAGAATGGAGATAGAATATGATACAACTACTATTATAGTAACTATAAGTTTCTAGAACCTATGGGATGCAATGATGGGCAATGGTGATGTGCGCCCATTGGTATCCCCACTGACAGCCAGGGCTGTTTGGCCTTCGTCCAGGCGCTGAACATTGCCGGCCGCGACTTCGTTTCCGCCCGGATCCTACGGGAGTTCAAGACCAAGAGTAGGGCACGACTGGTGCAGATGGAGCGGATTTCGAGACGCGGATTTCGGTCCGCGGATTTTCAAAAGGTTTGAATCCCTTGATTTTCCCATGGGGTCATTGGATGACTGGACATATCTTTGGAGAGGAGTATTTGGTCGGTTTAAAGATCGGATTTCCAAGTCCATAGGCTTTCCAGATGGTTTAGAGTTTAAATCTGGTTACGTCCATTGACTGTCTGGAAATGGGTGGGCCAAGGATATGGTTCTTTGAAAGTTCTTTGAACTCTTTGCTGGTTAAATTGGGCCTGGGCTCACTTTGGACATCTTTGGACCTTTTTTTTTTGAGTCACTGCGTGGCTAAATGGCCGGTGAGCCAAGTGTGGTAACTCCCTTTTTGGCTACAGCGGTACGGGGGTTAGTGAGTTTCGATCACATATCAAATCTGGGGCGTACCCAAAAATGGAGGTACCCATAAAAATGAATGGTACATTTACATCATAGATTTATCAATCAATCCGGTGTCTGGTACGGACAACTGGGTCGACCTTGGATAGTTTGGTAGTTGAATCTTTTGCTACACAACCATGGGAACATTTCATCATCAGCTCAATTTAAAATGTTTCCAGGGTATGATCTGGTTTAGAATTGTATACTGTACAAGGTCAGGGTTTGGTAATTTGGTAAATGTCCCATGGCTTGGGGATTTGTTTCACATCACTAAAACAAGTATCTGTTGGAGATTATATCCCCAATATTTGGGTGATATGAAAAATTAGGACATTTTCCAACCCCCACAGTCTTGCTGCTGATTTCCTTTTTGTAGCTGAGAAACATTGGAAAGTTCTGGTCCTTTGATGGTTCACACTGGGATGGTTCCAAAAACTCATCTTGAATCCTGGGATTCACACCTGGGAAGGAGCCGGGCCGCGTGCTGTTTGTGGTGAAGTTTGAGAACTTGTCGCAGGACCTGTGGGTCTGCGGCAAAACGAGTTCAACGCTTGGCGTTTTGGCGTCAAAAAATGCGGAGTTCATGTGGAATTCGATGACATTTCAAATATATTATAATGATAAATGCAAACATATTTATTTATAGAAGAATATGGCAGCAGCAATCATGAGACGGAAGCAACGAGACACAAGGATTGAAGGCAATCATGGGGACACAGAACTACGGACAATTTCTAGTCTTTTGTTGCAGAATAGACCATTACTTGGGGAGCAGTTGGGTCACTTTCTTTCAGGCTGAGTGCAAAGCTGAAAACACCATGCTGAATCCTGAACCAGTGAAGCTGGACACATATGTCCATTATTTCACAGATTTTCAGATCATAAAACATCCATCCAGCTCATCTTAACAGCAATTCCACCCAAAAGTATCATAAAATGTCAAAAACAATGATGTTTAAGATGTGTGTGTGTATCTATCTATCTATCTATCTATCTATCTATCTATCTATCTATCTATCTATCTATCTATCTATCTATCTATCTATCTATCTCATATATATATATATATTTATGAATCATTTCTCAATTCAAACACTCTATCAACGCTCTCCGCGTTCGGTCTTCGGCCAGGAATACGCCATCATGGCGGCGCTGCGCTACGTGAATCGCTGTTGGCGGAAGAGCCATCTCTGCGTGGGCCAGGAGGGGGGTGCAGGGGTGCAGGTGGAGGCCACCCAAGTCATACATAGATATACATAGTATTTATACACATAATATCACATGATCATATGGGATAGTGATAATATGGGATAGATAGATATATAGTATATATATATTATATAGAATTACATAGATCCATATATGTGTATACAGAGGTTCTCATAGTCATAGCCATTCACTTGTAAAATGTAGTCGGAGGAAATTCTTCAGAGGATTCCTTTCGACACCCTTTGGAGGCCCCGAATCCGATTGAAGTCATGGCAACTGGTAACTGAACATGTTAGCTAAGTTGGTGAACATAACAATTATATACTATTTCAGGGGGTTAATGGTAGATATATGGAACTCTAGATAGCAACCTGAGGTTTATAAATCACCTTACGACTAGGGGGGCCAACCTTTCATGGACGAATAACCCTTGTTGGATTGAGAGGTTATCCCAAAACGATTAATCATCACATCCCCAGTGGCTCCCCAGAATGATCAACAACCCAGGGGTTCAGTGTCAGATGGGACAGGGCTACAGAGGTTATATATATATATATACATACTATATATATATGTATATATATATGTATATATATATATGTATATATATATATATATATACATCCCAACTCATGGTGGTTCTACAAACATACTTCATTTTTATAGCCCATAAGCATACCAGGTATTCACTGCCATGAAAAAATCCAAGCCGGAAGCCCCATGGTTTGACCAACATCCGCCGCTGTGGCCTTGGAGGGCCTGATGGTCCAAGGTCAGACAAAGAAAGTAACATGGTGCATGCTCCAGTTGTATAAAAAAGGCTTATGTTCACCACTTGCTAAGCATTTTTGGTGAATCAACTACTCAACGACATACAAACACCATCTAAAAAACCATCTAAACACCATCTAAGCGATGTGACAATGAAAGGCGGGCGGCCGTGGCGGAACATACTCCGTTTATTTCGATGATTTTCCCAGGGAACGAAAACTCCATGGCTAGGCCAAGGGGATTTTCCAGCCAGTCACGTTCGACACCGGAGGGTAAATGCCCAAGTTGGTAAATCCACTATATTATTGTTAGATTCCCATTGCATTCCGTAGATTCCCATTACATTCCCACACAAACAACCATAAATAGATTATTAAATTACTTGTTCCCGGTATATTACCATGGTATATTCCCATAAAAACTTTAAAACCTCCATGGCTGGTTGCCACAGATTGCCACGTTCGACGACACCGGAGGGTTTATTCGACCGCAATTCCGATTCCGTCCTGTCCTTCCCATTCTCATGATATTTATTCCCATGATATTTTTATATAGTTACTATAGTTAGTTCAAACTCAATTGTGTATGGTGATCATGATGATTCCTATTCTATTCCCATAGAGTTCCGTTGATTCTCCAAGGTATTCCCATGCTGATCCCTCAAAATTCGCTCCAAAATGTCCCCGCTGAGGAGCCGGTGCAAGCCATTACCTTTGGTATTTTCCCGCTCTCATCGACCTTAGGCTTCGTAGAGGTGCGACGTTTTTCTGGGAATGGAAGATAAGGAATATGTTTTTACCAACCATATGATATTTAACCATTATAATGTAGAGATTATGTGATAATCACGGGATATAAGTGTTATAACTCATTGATATAACTTTACACATGATATTTATCATTCATTATTCATTTATTTTTTTCCAGGTTTCCAGCTATTCTCTCTTTTTGGGGGGCTACTGTAGAGACGTTTCAATATTAAAAAGGCGTTCCTGGGCCGGCTTGGTTTCGTGGCCACGGTCCTGATGTGGATCAAAAGCCGGGTGCCTTGCTCCAGCCATGGAGAAGCGATGGTTAGCAACATTGAGACAGGGGGTCTTGAAACTTTTTGGTCGATGGCGTTTTTTTTTTTTAAGAACCCGGTAGCTATAGCAATTTTGAGGACACAGAGTGTATCAAAGAGAATCAGTGGGGATCTATTCTTGATGATTTTGGGTCAAACCATTGGGTCCCCTGCCCGAATTGGATGGTTACAGTGTACAGCTTCAACTGACACACTTTGACTGTGCCTATCGTGACATGGGCTGTTTCTGCACATTACCCTGGCAGGAGTTTTTGGCCCCCCTTGAAACTCAGAGTGAAAGCCACGAGTGAAACTCATATTTAATGATCATATTCCCCATAAAATGGCCAAACACTGGATACATGTTCCATTTACACATCCAACAGAAACCCAGAACCCTGTTCTGGCACAGGAAGGGCCCCCCTATGTTTGCAGGTTCATAGCACGCTTCATCTGGTCCAATACATCCAACAGAAATCCAAGCGGTAACGGGAAAATCTGGAGAGAACCCTAACTTTTTCATTGCAAAAACCATCATTTCCTGAAGAGCCAAGAAAACCACTGCATTGACATCCATTGACTAGTCATTCATAGTCAGAAACCCCAAAAATCGAACCGGGCCAAAAATCGAGTCATGATTTTCTGATCAAAACAAAAGCTATGGAAAATCACCATTCTTAATGGGAAAATCCACTATAAATGGTAATTTTCAATAGCTGCTATGTTATTAGTTTACCAGAGGGTGATTTTCCACTTCGCCCCAAGTGCCGAAAAATCTCCGTCGCTTTAGGTGGTCTCTGAAAGTCGCACGCTCCGAGAACTCTCCGAGGGAGTTCCCTTCAACGAACGGCAATGGCGCGTCCTGCGAGCGTTGAATCAGGAGCGTCCTGGAGACATCTCAGGGCACCAGTGATTTTTAGGGTCATTTTATGGGGTTATAACATGTTTTTGTACATGTTAGAACTAACCATAAATGGGCTGATTTACAGATTTATAACTGGTATTTCGGGCCATAGACATGATAACTATCGAACTAGTTAATGGATGTGAATAGGATTCATGTTCCGGACAATTTTAATGTGAACAAATGAAGGAAACCGCGTGAATTCTCATAGGCAACTGTGCAGTAGGGAGTTTGTTTTTTTTTTGAGAGGACTTGAGTTCGGTTTTATTTCAAGAAATCGCCCAGATCTAAAGATAGACCTAAACAAGTTATACCAGTTATACCCCTGGTTTTTGCTATCTAATTTATCCAGACAGAAATCCTTGTGATGTTCAAGCTGCTTTTGGATTATCGCTATACAGCCATTGGAATGGGTACCACACGGACCTCGAGGGGACCCCTTGGCGTGGGATGAGAGGTCACTAATATGACTGGGACATACTGGGACCATAGAATAATTCATAGAAATTGGGGATGGGATTTCCAATAGTATCGGAAAAAAAATCCTAACCATATTCCCTAATATTGCAATTCATTTTCCTCATGGATCCGAATAGCGACGCCGCGTGTTGCAGGTGTTTGAGCGATGGGATTCGTGGATCCATTGCAACACAAAAAAAGAGCCATTAGAAAATCCCACTGTTGATTGGTAAGTAGGCTAGCTTCGTCAACTACCTGGTTTCTTGGGGATTATATATACATATATAATCATATATATATATATACATCACTAATATCCCCATGATTTTCACGACAAGTTGACCTCTGGTTTTTCCCGGCTGGGACGACGCCGAGTAGAAGTCATCAGGACGCGCGGAAACTGGACCGCCTCGCGGCCAGTGTCTGTGCTTACCTCACCTCCAGCTATATCTTGGGTGGCCTGGTTGGTGGTGGTTGGGCCCATGGACCCATGGGGCGATGATGAAAAAAGTTGGGTCAGAAAAAAATCACATGATTTGTGGATCTGAACTTGAAAGCTTGGGGTTAGTATCTGGGTATTTCCACGGGTATTCTCAGGGCGTTTGAAACAACATGAATGATGGAAACTGTTGAAGACAAGGTGAATATCCCGGTGCAAGCCATTGCAAGTGGGAAAGTAGAAGGATATTATGCTGGGTTTTAACGGATATCACCCTTTCTGGTGAAAAATAAAGGGCTCTAACTTGAGAAAGGAAACTGTGTTGAAGGTGCCAATCAATAATGGGCGATAAAGCATCCATTTGCTGCTGATTAACTACCACGAATATTTGGCATTCATTGCTGGTTGGCAACTGGATAGAACCCCTTCCCCCATTCCTCCACGGGCAGCATCAAGATTGGGTTCTCTCGCAATGGACATAGTAAACATTTGCTTGGGGATTCTGAATTTCGATTCACTAAGCCTGAGTTCATATTAATGTTGATTATAAAAGAACACTAAGAACACTCATGTTCATGAGCGGTTTGCCAAGAATGCCCTGACATAAAAAAAATATAGCCCATTCCGGCGAAGGTCCAGTGAAAATGGACCCACCCGCGCAAAGGCGAGCCCAAGACAATGAGAACAGGGTTTTTGGAACCCAATCCGAGTGTTGCATATTCCTTGTGAATTATATCTAACCAATTTTCATGGTATGGTGAAGCTATGTGAAGCTAGTGTTCAAATATCACCTTAGTTTACAAAAAAAGGGTGCGTTTTTTTTCTTTCATCCATCACTTTGAACTGAAGGAACATCTGCAGGATCCCAGCATTTCCCACTAATCCACTGACAGCAAAAAAGCGACCAGCAAAAAGATAGAGTCGTTGACCACTGTTTTTGATAGGATGCTTTGCTTTTGATAATTTTTTTATCTCCTTTTTGGTGGTTGCTACGTCTGCAAGTAGGGTCTTCCCAATTCCAACGGATTATCTGCTTGGTTGGAACCATGGAAATTTATGACTTTCCATTTAGTTGGGAATGTCATCATCCCAACTCACGAAGTCCATCATTTTTCAGAGGGGTAGGCTCAACCACCAACCAGTATAGATATAATTTATATTAATTTATCTATCCACAATCCATAATTTATCATATAAAATCCATTGTATACCACCAACCAGTTGTCATCTCCCAAATGTAGCCATACATTGGGGATGTTTCCGCGATCTCAGGGATCCGGGACGGGCATGACGACAATTTGATGCTGCGAAGCTTGGCAAAGTACTCAACTTTGGCAACGAAATGAGAACATACAGTACACATCATAATTATACAGTAATACATACCATATATATATATACATATATACATATATATATATATGTATGTACTGTATACACATACCATATATACCTCGCTACCTACCTACTTACCTACCTATGTCTGTGAAATCTGTGCCACATCGCCTAGGCCGCGACGGGCGGCTCTTTCGTGTGGACTTCGGCTTCGCTTTTGGGCGGACCCCAGAAATCGACGCGCCTGGCCTCTTCGTGCCCAACGCGGTGTTCCTGGCGCTGGGGGAAGCGCGATGGCAACAGGTGGGCCATGGGGTATAACACATATTAAAACCCATCCATTTTGGGGAAAAAACCATCCATTTTGGTGGGGAACGATGAGAATGATATATGATTGGAATGGGATGTAGTGGATGACATGGGGATGCAGCAGAAATGGATGGGTCCTGTTTGGAGTCATACGGGAGAGGTTTTATTGCCATGAAACTATGTGGGTTTATGTAAGAAAGGTCCTTTCCCTGGAAAATGATGACTGGCAAACATGGGCGGGTTGTGGGATGGATATGCAGTTTTGATGAATATTGTTTTCACCGGTTGAGGATGTTGAGCAATGAATCCCGTCAGACAAACATGGACCAGATGGTTTCTTGGTCAATTAAATGGTCAATTCACCCCATTGTTTTGATATTTTTGAACTTGTAGGAAAATTAATGATATAGTTTGGCAGGCGCTTCGCGTTCCTAATGCAGAGGTTGGTCTGACACGTCCCAGTTTTTCGGAGTAAAAAAAAACGTTTGATTCGTCTTTTCTCTTGCGAAAAATCATGGAGAGATCCAAGCCAAGTGCTGCTAATCATCTTCGTGTGGTTTTCCACTCCTTTTTTTTCCACGCACAACAAGTTATATAACATAATTACTGTGGATGGTTTTTCCAAATCCTGCACCAGGCAGGGTAACTCTTAAGGGATTCCTATGAAACAATGTCAATCATGGGATCTGTAGGATAAATCATCTACCCTCTGGTAAACATACATACAACTATGGAAAATCACAATTTTTTAACGGGTAAATCAACTATAAATCACCATTTTCAATAGCCATGTTAGTTTACCAGAGAGTACCCACTGCTGTAGGATTTCTCCCAACATTTGGAGAGGTGGTCGCCAGCTGCAAAGCAGCTCTGCATGTGCTGGGCACGGATCGCGAAAAGCCGCCGGGCTGGGAGTGTCTGGTGAAGGTGCAGCCAGTGACGGTGGGGAAATGGATAAACTGAACATCCACGATATATGATATATGGATGATGAATGTTTTTTTTTTTTTTTTTAAATAATTTTTTACCGATAAATGATTTTTCCCTTTATTTATTTATATATACACAAACACTAATGCATTCGACT
>Ga0126342_10015369_pt1 | contig 13424 bp, 11 predicted proteins | sample Cyp1metagenome_FD_92528 | JGI IMG/M metagenome (GOLD analysis project Ga0126342, IMG submission 92528) | Coral microbial communities from Lord Howe Island, Old Settlement Bay, Australia - Cyphastrea 1 metagenome | ecosystem: Host-associated > Invertebrates > Cnidaria > Coral ...
TATGCATGACACATCTCCTATAAATCACCTGACACATTTGGAGTTTCGAAGCAACTTGGCCAGGTCCAATTTGGGCGACCCGACGACTTCACAACCGGTGCTGCAAAAATCCAAGTTCCTCGGCGCAAAGGTGGCTGGAAAATCCCTGATTTTTCTGAAGGCTCTAATAGGACATGTCCTTAAAGTCCTTACGTATATGTATATATATATATATATATATATATATAGTAATGTTTATACATATATATATATGTGATATAAATGGTATATTTTCCATTGCCATGTTTGTTTACCAAAGGGTAATCGGTAAAAGGATGGAAAAACAAACACGTTACTCTAATTTGGGGCAGGCAGATGATTTAAATGACCATGACTCACGATTAGTCTTTCAAAGACAAGAAAAAACAACGATTTTTACTATTAGTTATTCCAGGCCCAAAAACATCTTATCCAGACTGGAAACGATCCATAGAATCACTTTTAATTGTGTTGTTTTTTCCAGCTAGCCATGTTTAAATACCAGAGGATACCCCATACCAAAATTGTTGTTATAAGATAACAAACAATGGTCGGTGATTTCATGAACATGTCCATCCTCCCGATGATGAACTGATTCACTAGATGTTTCGAAATGGCAGATTCGGCAATCAACTAGAATCATACACAGTTTGAATTAGAGGCTATATAGCCATTCTATATCCATAGATAATGGCTATATAGCCTCTAATGCATATATAGCCTCCAATGCCAATCCGCTCCAATCAGTCTGAAATTTGCCAAAAATTTTCGATGACAATCCCTTGAGATTAGGGCAGTGGTAAAATCAAGTAACATCATCATTTACCCAATGACAATCTCAATGATAAGAGGTATACCTGAAATCCCAGTGGTAAACTCCAAAAAAACCCTAGATTTTGTGGACCATGACATGGCTCCCCGTGATGCTCCCAGGACCCCTCCCCAGCACATGGCCATGATTGGACGTGCGAAGAGTGGCTGAGACACCGGTGGCCGCCGCGCCGGCGCTGTGGGTTTCCCCAACGCCCCCACTTCGGCGATGGTCTGAGCAAAAGATGAGGAATACTTTGGTGATGATTTTTTCTGGTTGGTGGTTTGGAACATAACTGGATTATGACTTTCCATTCAGTTGGGAATTTCATCATCCCAACTGACGAACTCCATCATTTTTCAGAGGGGTAGGTCAACCACCAACCAGTTTTGGTTGACCAGATTTCCGCAAGTTGAGAAAGTTGGTTGGTGGTTTTGCTGCCAAGTTAAAGAATTTTGAATGTTTGAAGCGTTCTGAACCTTTGGTAAATGCCTAAAATGAAGAAAACAATAGTTCCACTTTCTCGTTCAAACCTTCATTTGCAGCAGATGTCCAATTGCCATTTTTGATTACAGGAAGATCCTTCATATCCCCAAAAGTAAAATCCCACTAAAATAGTGATAAATTATGATACATTGTGCTTATGTCTATTTGATATTTGCGAATTACTTTCATTTCTATAGAAGCATGAATATGATGGTGGTTAGTAATCATGTTCCATTCATTAGTATATTACTATCATTACCACACATATATGGTTATGGGTCAAAACCTTATACCGCTGGTGAACATCAAAATAGCTGGTTTTGTGGATGTTCATCCCCCTACAAATGGTATTTCTAATATGTTCTAATTATTTATAGGTATTGACCCATAGCCATAGAATTATACACACATATTATGGCATTTTCTATATGTAGCCATTCTATGCATTAGAAGCTATATAGCCATTCTATGGCCATAGATATAGCCATTGACCCATAGCCATTACATATTATAGCCCTTATTCAATAGGAATTTCAGGATCCTATAAGGCCATATGAATTGTGGTGATATTCCCCTACATCTGCCTGAAAAATAGGCCAAACATATATGGTAGGTATCTCCAATCAATCGGTTCCTGTTGCATGGCCATTGATTAAAATTCATATTCATCATATTCCATAGATCTGCCATAGATCTCCCATAGATCTAGGCCCTTATTGCTATATCATTCCTGTCGTGAAACCACCATGAGACCATGACGCTTGGCGTCCAAAGGTGGCGCTTGTTGGTTTCGCGAAAAAAAGCTGGGGACCAGCTGGGGACCGGACGGGGAAGTCACGGGGTTTTGGCACTGACCGCGTAAAAGCGGTGGCTTTTAACGATGGGTTTTTGCCATGAAAACGTGCTGGAAAATGGGTTGAACCTCTTAGGGACATATATTTTTTTAAAAATAATATATATATGTAGAATATATATATATATACATAATAGCCTATAGGATTTTTTTATACCCCCAATAAGGGACCTCAATTCATGAATAGATCCAGTATGATCCAATACTAGGATTTCCACGGGAGTGTTAAATATTTGGGGAAGGGATAAAATGAGTAGTTACTGTAGAAATTTTGGGACCATGACCATGATTCATTAACATGTTGGGGATGTACTGGGTTTGTCCAACAAAATCCATCCACACTAGAGGGATAGATTGGGGATCATAACTGGTTGGTGGTTTCAAACATTTTTTTATTTTCCATAATATATGGGATAATCCTGCCCATGGTTAAAACCACCAACCAGCTAAGCATATTCAACAGTAGAAGCCAACCAGACTAGAGATATAATGGGATCTAATGCGGATATAAATCGACCAAAATGGGATGTATAACGAACATCTTGAGATGTACTGTATGGCTTTGCCACTCCAAAATTGGGATACCGCAACATTGCTAATCAAATACTCGGGAAGATGATGATGTGTTCTTGGTGTTCTTGGCGGGGGAAAATTTTGGGTGGCTTGCTGAAGGCATTTGACATTACCCATATGCTCCATGGTGCTGGTATATTTACCTACATTTGCCCGAACAAAATCACCCAGTCTTGTAGGTAAATTTACCAGCATCATGGAGCATATGGGATATGGATTAAGATTATGATTAACCATCATTAACCATATAATAACCATTAAGCAATGGAGCATTTGACATTAAGCAAACTCAACAAAAACCAGCGGCCCGGTCTTAGATGAGCCATAGCGGATCCATCGGATCAAAAACTGTATCGGCTGCATCCCGCGGTCCGCCCTCACTGGCGGACAGGAAAATCATCTAAAGATCTCTGGGAACTGCTGTATGAAGAGATATGTGGATAGTAAAGTAGAATTCATTGAATTGGTTTAAGGGAAAACCTTGACCGGAACATCTTAATCGGAAAGCATGCTTTTTTACCGTGAAATATGGGGTTTTCCTGTAAATCTTCCCCTTTAACCAACCCAATCAATAATAATTACCCTCTGGTTATTTAACATAGCCATGGAAAATGACCCATTTAGTTCGATGGTTTACCTATTAATAGCATGGTGCTTTTCCATGGCTATGTTAGTCATAACCAGATGGTATACATAATAGCTTTTCCAGGCATGCAATTTTATCACGTCTTCAGAATCACCATGAAAGCCACCCCAAATGCCCTGGCGATTTCATCATCATCGTGATGATTTTACATCACCAAGGTGATTACCAGAGGGCAATCATCAGTTTTCGAAGTTGCCCATTAACTCATGGGATAAATTGGATATATAAATATATATATGTTATTGGGATCACACTGGGATATAACTTATATAACTCATCATGTTAATGGGATAATTTCCATGAACTCTAGATTCTAGATATCCCATGAAAATTTCTCATGAACATCACTAGAGTATTACAGTATTACTAGAGTGATGTTCCCAAGTGACTTTTTCCGGGATGATGTTCCCATCACGGGTTGCAACCTTCCCAGGTAACAAACTGGACCTCTGTCCGACGGCTTATGGCCGTTGTTCCAGTCTCCACGATGTCGCACAGCTGCTGGAAAGGCGTCAACACACAACTTGAGAGTCACTGTTCTTTTTGTTTTTCTTAAATAATGATGTATTGTGAAATGATTTATTATGATTTATATATATATATATTATTAATGATTTATTATTATTTATATGTATTATCATGATTTATTGTGATTCATTATTAGTATTAGTGTCCGTTTTCCTTTCTTTGTCGCGGTTTGTTGCCGTTGCTGTTACCGTTATTCATGTTCAATAGCTGTATCCGCCGACACTGTTCCTCGTTGCCGGCGGGGTGGTGTATATTGTTCCTTTGAGGGTGACAGAACCACACACCAAGCTAGGCAGTGTTTTGTGATTTCTACGTGTGTTGATGGTGCATGTCCATTTATGTTTGAAATTAGGATAAATTAGGGTATACCCCCAAATAGCAATTTGAATGGAAAGATCATCATTATCCATTGGAATTCTAGGTAGACTAGTTTCAGACAAACCCATTGAAATCATTCTCATTTTTTTTTCTATGGTTTAGTTCATGATCATGGGTATAACATGGTATAACGTGATATAACTACTAATTCTTATTAGATAATTCTTGTATTCTATGGTTTAGTTATATTCGATAATTGCTTCGTAATACAACTAAACATATTCAATACCATAGCTGTTTTTGCTATGGTGTCGTTTCATTTTATTCTATGGTATTTCCTATGCTTGTCGTTACCATATGGCCAAAAACAGGGGGCGTTTTTTCAAGGTGACCACTTGGGATCCGTGACCTCAGCTGCGGATGATGATCTCCAACCATCCGTTAGAAGTGAAGCGCCAAGCAGATCCCGTTGCTGGCTTTCTATGTTAGTTATATCATGTTGTATTAGTGAATAATATTAGTTTTTTTATCTATATATAACATAGTAATATTTAGTAAATAACATTATGATATTATGATACTATATATATATGTGTGTATCAAGTTATTTATTAATCCCCATTATATATAATATACCTAGTATATATATATATTATAGTATATGTTAGTTATATAACCCATGAGTGACTTAGTGAATTAATCTGATTATCTATTGGGTATTAACTATTCAGATAAATTCAAATGTAGATTGTACCTATTATATTATATTTATTAGCTGTTAACTATTTCCATTACATCACATCTATTTGATAATTATGTAATATCATCATATCTATCTGGTTGGAGGTTTCAAACATGTTTTATTTTCCATATTATATAAGATAATCCTTCCCATTGGCTTCCATATTTTTCAAGAGGGGTAGGTATACCACCAACCGGTCATCATATCTATCCATTCTTTATATTCCATTATAGTGATTAGATATCTACCCTCTGGTAAATTCACATAGACCCTGAAAATAGCCATTGTTTAGTTGAAACGAATCTTCCAATCCCTGTCTGCCAGGGTCTATGTTAATTTACTGGAGGGTAATTCAGCCAGATCCATATCCGAACGCCGCAGGCAGTGCAAAGTGACGCTGGCGCCCAAGTTACTCACTCCGGAGGCTCCTCGGGTGGCTGGGGATGGCTGGGGATGGGACAGATTGAAGCTGTGGCTTTGTCTGAAGCTGTGGGTTACCCGGCCTGGTTATGACTAACAAAGAGCTATTGAAAATGGAGGTTTTATATGGTTTTATATGGTTTTATGGGAAAATCATGGGAATATATGGGGTTACCCTCTGGTAAGCATAAAAAGAGCTATTGGAAATGGCCATTTATAGTGAATTTTCCCACTGAACATGGTGATTTTCCAGTTCGTCATGGGACAGTTACCAGAGGGTGGTGATCAAAAACATCCCTATGAAATGGATATTTTTTCAGAGGTACATTGGTACCGTATCCCCCAATTTTCAGACAGACCCATATGCTTAGTATGAACCATCATATATTTGGGGTATCCAATTCTGACCTATACCATCCTATACCCTCATATACATAGAATGGATATAGGATGGTATATACCCTTTGAACCATCATATATTTTTTCTATATACCCATATAAAGCCTCAGGAAAACATAGAACAACTGACCATGTGATGACAGCAAGATATGGAAAACCAAAGGTTTCGCGAAGGCTTGCCGAACTCAAGAGCAATGATGGTGACAGAGGTAGTCATGAGGTAGTCATCTCAAAATCAACTTAATGGTCTTGGAACGAGATATGGTAAGATAAGTGAAACAATTCCACGGAATGACATTCCATGCCACGGAACGACTCTATTTTATATAAGAAGAATGACTTACTATCTCAAAAATGTGCTTTTTTGAATCAGCACAATTTGGCCAGATATATGGTGTTGCGGCTGTCTTCCTATGTTTTGTTGGCAAGCAACTAACCTTGTTGGCCGGATGTATGGTTGTGATGAACTATCCCCCTTACATCCCCTTTTGGAAAAGTCTCTCCTTCAGTCACTCTGTGCATGTTTTGTTCGTGATACACTTCGGTAATCAAACATGGCTGGAACACATGGCCCAGTTCGATGATTTTCCCGGCAACCTCCATTTATTAAGGGATTTCCCTAGCCAGCTATGAATTTCCAGGGGGTTAGCTTTTGCTTATTCAGAAGCCTTGCTCAACTTCGGATATTGAGGTGCCCAATCCAGAAATCCAGAAAGGTCTAGTTCTATAGTGCCTATAGCCTAGTCTATACATATTATTTGTTATCAATGTGTATCTAAAGTATGCGTGTACACTGCACATACTTTCAATATCTTTCAATATGTTTTAGTTTCAGCATTCCTCCCAGCTTTTGTCAAGAGTTTGCCACAAGAAAAGGGACAAATCGGTGATGTTACTTTTTAGGCTACCCACAAAACTTACGCTGCAAACCTAAACCTGGGGTGAATGAGGAGCAGCTATATATATAATGACGTATAATGTATACCCCAGGGTAAACAAACAACAATAAGCATCCATGGTTTCCCCGTTCAGAAAGTAATGTGCAGCACTATAATGTGGGCAATTTTTTCACGACCTCATTGTTCTCCCGAACCCTGGAATCATGGTTAATAAGGGGAATCATCGCAATATTGCCTTATTTCAGGTTAGGGAATTACATTTGCCCAGACATAATTGTATACCTGGATAGACAAACTATACATATCCATATATATATATATTTATGTATAGTTTCATTCATGTTACATATGAAAATTGGTGTATACTGTAGGTATGTTCAATATAGATGCTATACGTGTGATATAACAAACATACATGAACATACTGTATATACCCATATGTGTTACCCTCGGTAATCTTGACATAGCTATTGAACATGGACCATTTAGATCATTTAGTTCGATGGTTTACTCCGTGTAGAAAATGGATGGCGCTAATTTTTGAAATGCACCATCTTGAAAAACCACTTGAGGATGGGATGTTTTGCGCCATCTATAGGTTCCCAACACACGTGGTTGACAACAAACAGTTTTCCTCTAGTTTAGTTTTAACTTAGTATTAAGATCTGGGGTCCATTTTTTCGGGGGAAAACCATAACTTTGGATTGCGCCATCTAAAGGTTACCACTGCGTTCCATTTGTAAAGGGAAAGGGAAAGGAGGAGGGAAAGGAGAAGAGGAGAAGAGGAGAAGAGGAGAAGAGGAGAAGAGGAGAAGAGGAGAAGAGGAGGAAAGGGAAAGGAGGAGGAGCGATGCTATTCGGGGTCGCGCCATCTGCCAAACAATAGCGATTTTACGACCAAGCTGTGCCATCCACCGTCGTTATTTATTTATTTTGTTTGCGCCATCTATTTTCAGGGCGGTGTACCTCTTGTTTCAACGGCGATGTTCCATACCTACGTTCCGAATTACCATGTGAAACCACCAAACAGACAACCAGATAATAATCTCGTTGTTTGTTCCTTATATCCCATGAATTTCCATTCTATCTAAATATACTGGTTGGTGGTTTGGAACATTTGGATTATTTTCCCATATATTGCGAAGTTTGTAATCCCAGCTGACGAACTCCATCATTTTTCAGAGGGGTAGGTCAACCACCAACCAGTATCTATCCATTCTTTATATTCCATTATACTGATTAGATATCTACCCTCTGGTAAACTCCCATAACTATGGAAAGATCCACCATGTTTAATGGGAAAACTCATGATTTCAATGGTGATCCGCACCTCCCTTGTGGGCTTCTGGCAGGCGCAGCTGGCGATGCGACGAAAACTGGGTGTTGGCATCCCCTTGCAGGTGAAGGAGCGGCAAATTTTGCGGGAAGCCGCGGGGAACGCCTCTGGTAAACGTACGAAAAACTATTGAACATTACCCATTAAAATTGGTGGTTAATAATGATGGTTAATGATTGTTAATGATCGTTAATCATGGTTAATCATGGTTAATAATTGTGATTCATGATGATTTAATGGGATATTAAACTGTTAGATAACTATTGCAAATGGCCATAGAAATAGTGGATTTACCCATTAAAAATGGTGATTTTCCAGTTCGTTATGTTAAATTACCAGAGGGAAATGGTTATGGTTTTTTTCGTTGTCAGTTTCTGGTGGCTGGTCTTTTTCGTATTGGATGATGAAATCATGGAATGATGGGGACAGCAAGGGGACATCACTTTGTTGAAAGAATTGGATGTTTTTTTTGAGTATGGTCGTGTTTCGTGTTTTTTTTGGGGATTCCCTCATTTTTTATAGCTGGATGGTTTCATGGAACATCGGATGTTTTTTCGTGGATGATTTGAGGCTTCAGTTTTTCGGAAACTTCTGCTGGTGTGTACCCTCTGGTAAACTACCATAACCATGGAAAATCACCATGTTGAATGGGTAAATCAACTATAAATTGCAAGTTTCAATAATTTTTCGTATGTTTACCAGAGGGTAACCAGGTCACCAAAATCTGCTGGTGACCTCTGGAGTTGGTCCTTTTTACATGTCCCAGGCTGAGAGCAGGGGATCAACATGTCTGTTCAAGTTGCAACCGGCTTCATAGGATACAAACTAAAGTACGTTTGATTACCGGAGTGTATGTATTTATATGCCCAGATGCTCCATGTAGAGTATATTTACCTACATTGGGCCATTTGTTGGGTAAATGTAGGTAAAAATTCCATACATTGAGCATACGGGATGTGTTTATCAACTGTTTATCTGTGCAATTACGTTTGCCATGGTTATAGAATTTTATATCGAGATAGAAAAAACATACTTAAGTATATGACACGTATATAACTAATTAATGTATATATGTTAAAGCCCTTATCTAGCTTAAAGATGCTGTATAATCTGTATAGGTACCCTCTGGTAAACTAACATAACTAGTGAAAATGACCCAGTCGAAATAGTTGATTTACCCATTCAACATGGTGGATCTTTCCATATAAATCACCATTGTCCTATGGTTTTCCCATAAAAACATGGTGATTTTCCATGGTTATGGGACAGTTTACCCGAGGATTTTCCTGCCATCGATCCGTTAGGACGCCTTCGGCGCCACCGTCCACGTGCTCCTCTGTACTGAGGAGGTCCGGTCAACAATGGCAGAAACAATGCCATAAACGCACCATCCCCCCAGTCAGAACAGCATTTTTATAGGTGGTATTAATGTGGATAAAACAACCCATAGGATCCCTGTATGGTATATATGCTAACATTGGGGGTATATTGATGGTAAATGTTACCATATATAGCATACATGGATCCTATGGGCAATGCCATCAAACATCCCAAATTTGCCATTTTTATAGGTGGTATGTTTACCATTCCCAGTCATGGGTGGCTTATGGCATTGTTTTACCCACATTAAATACGTTCAAATGGGGTGAGCATTCCATAAATGGGGTGACATACTGACTGCTGGTAAAAACCATAACTGTAAGATGTTTGGATGACTGCCACAAACAAATGGGACGAAATAAGATCATTCAGACATTTCGGGCCAGTAGAGCATATATACCCTCTGGTAAACATACAAAAAGCTATTGAAAATGGCCCAGTCGAAATAGTTGATTTTCCCATTAAAAAAAAACAGTGGATTTTCCAGTTCGTTATTGGACAGTTTACCAGGCCGGACCGGAATCTTTTCTGTTTGGTGAGGACATGGGGTATAGGTATGAGGACATGGAAGTAACAGACGGTGCTCGATTCACCATCTTTGACAAAAGTGCGTTGTTGGTTGACAACCCCCTGAACTCTGATCATTTTGAAACCACCATTAATAATTATTCACCATAGATATATGTGTCATAAACCCTAGTTGTTGGAGTTCTATATGATCCATATTATAATTCTGGGTAAATTTGATCACGACCTCACTGTTCTCCCGAACCCTGGAATCGTGGTTAATAAGGGAAATTATCCCCAAATGGCCTTAATTCAGGTTAGTGATATATTATAATTTACCCAGATTCTTTGGTTTGAAAGGGAAATCCCTATATGGGGGGTTTCCAAAAATGGATGGTTTATAATGGAAAATCCCAATCTAAAATGTATGATTTAGATTGATTTAGCCTATGGGTGGGCAACTGAACGTGTAGTTGTCACTATGTTTAATTCTCTAACATCTTGGGGTGAGGTGGGGTGGGGTAATAACGTCTTTTGTAGTAAGAACTTCCAACTACTTTACTGACCTCTTTAACAGTCCAACTATGTTGTTATCTTCTCTATCAACTTCCAACTACCTTAGCATCCCTCGTAAGACATCTTCCAACTACGTTGTTATCTTCTCTATCAACTTCCAACTACGTTAGCATCTCTTGTAAGACATCTTCCAAGTACGTTGTTATCTCCTATACCAACTTCCAACTATGTTAGCATCCATTGCAAGGCATCTTCCAAGTACGTTGTTACCTGCTCTATCAACTTCCAATTACGCTGGCATCTCTTGTAAGGCATCTTCCAAGTACGTTGTTATCTTTTCTATCACCTTCCAACTACGTTAGCATCTCTTATTCTTCTATCAACTTCCAACTACGTTAGCATCTCTTATTCTTCTATCGACTTCCAACGACGTTAGCATCTCTTGTAAGACATGGGGTGGGGTTGTGTAATCGGTTGTCCGGTAATTACTATTCTAGTCGCTCTCATGCACGGAGATTTCCTCATATCTCTTTCTGGCAAGACCTTGGCGCAGATGTGACCAAACTGATGTCACCAGCTCATACCAGCTGTGCCAAAACAATGGCCCCACTGTCACTTTGTGAAATGACCCCCCAAAAATAGAGTAGTTTTCTGGGCATAAAATGTCAAAAAGTTAGTGGCCTGCGCACAGAAAAATCATAGAAACCAATGGAAATGAGACGCACACGTGACAAACAAAAAAAAAAAACATATCCATTGAAAAACGAAACACAACACAGAATCCACAAACATCAAAAAGGCAACGCCGCCACGTTCAATTACCCACCCGCCGGGATGATTTAGGGGTACCCCTATTTCAGGAAACCTTCATAATTTTATAAATCAGTTGCATGTTGAACCCTCCATTGGTCCTAGTTCCACAAGCAGTTTTTGGAGCTATAAGCCCGCCAGTTCTTCGCCAAGTAGGAGGCCTTTCAGTGGTTAAGTAGTGGTCAATGAGGGTAAATAACCCCCCCAAAAAATAGAGATGTTGGGAATATGGTGAAGGATGGGTATATGAAGGACGGACATATCATAAGGGTTGCTTGAATAATTTCTAGCGACCTCACAGAGTCTAAGCATATGAATATGTAAATGTTTAGTCAGGGAAAGCACCCTAAACTTTTCTGTGCTATCGAAAGCTGCAATGCCGTGGGTCTGGCTCAAATTGGGTACCCCCAAATCTGGATTACTATGGATTACTAACAATGATCAATCATGATTCATGATCAATCCATTTGTGGTTGTGGCTTTGGGCAAGATTGGCAAGTGAACGCAACTCTGCCTTCACGTTTCCTTAAATCTGCATGTTCCGAATCGTGACATGCACCGCTTCCTGCACCTGCTGAATGATTAATTAGGGTCAAGTTTTCAAGATATCAAGCAGATTCAACCAGCCAACATGGATGGTTTAAGGCAAAGACCTAAGATTGCTTCAGCAAAAATATTTAAGGTTTTGGGGTCCTAAAGCTTTTAGGAAACAGGCTGAAACAGGGTAGCCCCTACATGAGTTGACCCTTTTCCTAACCCTTCTGAAGGTGCACGTCTACAACGAGGGTCCAAGGCGGGGCCAGAAGGCCACCAGGGTCTTTACAACCCACAGATTGCCACTGATGTCTTGTCACTTTCTTTGTTGATTAAGAAGGTTTATTTTTTGATGGATGAATATGGTAAAAATACTCACTTTTACAAGATGTGTTGACTGTCGTCCCTCTTCTTTTTGCTGGATCATTATAGATGAATATCTGAATATCGTAAAATAGTCATTACTCTGGATCAGCACCAATTATTTAGTGTGAAATGGTCAACTGGTTGGTGGTTTCAAACATGTTTTATTTTCCATAATATATGGGATAATCCTTCCCATTGACTTTCATATGTTTCAAGATGGTTTTTTTAACCACGACCACAAACCAGTATACGTGGGAAATGGTAAAAGTTCTAGTGTTAACCTCCAAAATGGATGGTGAAATGATCAAGACGAGACTGTTTCGCGGGACCCGCGGTAGTGTTTGACCCATCCTCTTGTGTTTATCGGTATAACTATAGTATCCCCATGTTGAGAAAGGTCTGGTCTTGTTGGTACCAATCATGGCCAAAATTCTAATTTTATTTGTGGGCCATATGGTAATATGGGCCCCATGATTTCTCGACAATCTGTTGGTTAAGGCCATTGGTGTCATAATTAAAAAAGAGTACACTATTGTTACATGTTGTTACCAACAATAGTTCTGTTATTGCTACACTGCTACACTATCGGTGCCACCTCAGGCTGGTCTTCTCCGATACGCCGCAAGCTGCGCCGCAAGCGCCTGCGGCGCCTCCTCCTGCGCAGCAGCGCGAAGGCGCAAGATGGGGAGTTCAGGATTTTTGTTGGATTTTACCCAGAAAAAATGTGGAACATGATGGTTTAAGATGGTTTAAGTACGCATTAAGAACAAGGAAATCAGAGACAAGTAATGGAATCTCACCCAACAAAAATTGGAATTTGATTGATAACGATACAAACATGATATATATATATTATATTATATTATATTATATAAATTCGAATTTACATTAGTTTCAGTGATTAAGTCACTACCACAAAGGTTCAAGATCCCATAGCCACAGCCCCTTATGGTTACTGTAAAAAATCTGCCATTGTTTCGGGATGATTCCCCTTGCCAGCAAATGGGTTGAGATATGTCACACATATATATATATATAGTAGCGGACTGAAACTTAGAACCTCGTTTTGGAAATGTTCCATACCCCGAAAAAGTACCCGGAACTACCCGCTCAGATTTGGGTAAAATTGATAAAAATTAATGATATTAAATATTTTAATGTTTTGCGAAACTGTTCACGGTAATCAGAACTTAGAACCACTACGAAAAATGGTGCTCGGAGAGCCAAAAATGACTACCCTCTCGCAGTTTTTTACCCGAAAAGTACCCGTAAAACTAGCTGA
>Ga0126342_10015370_pt1 | contig 13423 bp, 12 predicted proteins | sample Cyp1metagenome_FD_92528 | JGI IMG/M metagenome (GOLD analysis project Ga0126342, IMG submission 92528) | Coral microbial communities from Lord Howe Island, Old Settlement Bay, Australia - Cyphastrea 1 metagenome | ecosystem: Host-associated > Invertebrates > Cnidaria > Coral ...
CAAACACAACTCCAACCACTTTTCGGTCAATCAGTGGATTCGCTCTGCCATCCGTGATTCACAACAACCAACGTCTCCTATAGGTTTCCTATTCTGAAACTTCCGCCACCGCCTTGTGCGGTAGTACTGGTATGTTTTAAGCGAATTCTCCACCTTCCATCCCCTTTCGGAACACAACCCACTGAGTATCCCTGGCAAGTTGTTTTTCGTTGGCTCCACCTGCGGCTTGGGCGTCTTGGACGAGTCTCAACGTGTCAACCGTCGTTTCCAGCATCCAGCATCTCAAACCAGGGAGTCTCTATATTAGATGGTGTATAATTGTCAAACAATACTGTAGCTTATAAATTATCACTATTGCACATATATCGTATATGATCACTAATATGAAATTACATCGATTCTTAAATGTCGCTAATCTGTTGAGCTTTCCGCCGTTTTCTCACTGACTTGACCCCAATTTGTCTCGATCGTCGGACAAGGCACATATTGCTCCGATGCCAAACGCACGAGGCCCTTCCTGACCCAGTCTGGGATAGACTGGGATAGACTTTCAACAAGTCATGAGATCCGCGAAATTGCATGAGATTTTCCTGGGAGAATTATGATGGGCCAATCTGTTATGGTTAATATATGGTTATTATATGGTTAATGATCTTGAATCATATGGTTTATCAATGATAATCTGGTTGGTGGTTTTTCGCCACCCCTCTGAAAAATGACTGAACATCAAATTGGGATGATGACATTCCCAGTATATTAGGGAAAATAAAATTCATGTTCCAGTCACCACCAACCAGGATTTTTTTTATTTCATGGGATTGGTTGATTACCCCCTCATTTTCGGATGAGTCGCCATCAACCATCTGGATTCAATGGGATTTTTCATGGATTTCATTAGGGATACTGTTTATATACAACCAACCATTGTCAGCAGCTCCCATTCGCGGATGGTCTATACAACCCATTGTCATATCTCTGATGGTTTGAGGCAACCAAAATCACTCAAACTAGTAGCCAGAAACAGACCGAAAGGCAGCTGTTCACAGCAAACAAGAACGGGACATCAAGCACCACTGCCCTCCACATATGTTTGGCATGTTTCCCGCTACTCTTCCTCTATCTTTCCCTAAATCCATCCCGCCTGTGCAGGAAAATCCGCAAGGGATCGCAGCCACTGACGAGGACATAGAGACGAAGATCAAACTTGTAGCCATCCAACAGCAGGGGTTTGCTAATGTACCTCTGACGCTACCCGCGATCTGAAACGATGACCGTACCATGGTCAAGTTACATGGTATGGTCATCCATGGACAATGGATATCCTTATAGCATTTTATCATGGCTATATAAATCTCTACTAGATATCTCCTGTTACTGCAGTTTATGGATTGATGACCATCCCCCAATATCGGCAATTGGTCCAACTTTGGCCCATGACACATATATTGGAATTGGGTGCTAGGCTATGTCCAAAGTCCAAACGTCTATACTTCTGTTTTTCAAAACATCAGGGTCCAAGCTGTCAATGTCTATGGCTACTATTGGTCCAGGGTGTCCTATCTGGGATTGCACTGCCAAATGCTGCTGGTATTCATCGCCTCATTGCATTAATCCCGTTGTACATTGTCATGTCTGGTGACATCGAAAAAAGGCGGTTCAACTCCGTTCAACTCTCCTGTTTTTCCTGTTGGACTGCCCGTGTTCCGAGGCCCTAGTCATTCCCTGGTTATCCTCAATCAAGATTTAAGAAAGGTTTCTTTAGCTGGTAGGTCAATAGCCACCAAACTGATCTGAAAAACCAAGCGTCGTAATTTTCAATTCTATCATATTCTATCCACTATAATATCATCTAACATCATCTAATATATCCATATATATATATATCCATAGATTTCCATATATTTCCATGATTTTAGATGGGTTAACTCACTGAATTCCCTATGAAAATCATGAAATCACCAACTCATCAAGGCACCGCTGGGCGACAAAGGTGGAGGAAAAGTCCACGGGAACCTTCTCGACGTCACGGATCAAGAAGATTCCTTTTCCCTGGCGGATTTTTTGGATCCAAAGATCATGTATTAAACCCATCAAAATGTCCCATTATAGTCCCATTATAAACCCATTATAGTCCCATTGTAAACCCATTATAGTCCCATTATAAACCCATTATAGTCCCATTATAAACCCATTATAGTCCCATGATAAACCCATCAAAATGTCCCATTATAAACCCATCACCATTATAGTCCCATTATAGTCCCATTATAGTCCCATTATAAACCCATCAAAATGTCCCATAATAAACCCATTATAGAAATGTCCCATTATAAACCCAAACATCCCATAATTTGGCTGTCCCATTATAGGGTCACTATGAAAATGCGTTGCTATGTTGACCATCTCCCAATCGCCCAGGGTAGAATGCATAGCATGTTGGTTTCCATAGTCATGTTGGTACTCCAGCTGGATGATTTCATGGAAAATCCCACAAAATCGATGACTTCGGGGTACCCCCAGGACTTCAGGAAACCTCAGTATGGCAAAATTTGGTGAATCATGGTGAATCGAAGTGATCTTCAAACTCTTGGTGAATGGAAAGCATGGGCGGAAATGGAACCTAAATGAGGTGTTAGGTCAAAAACTGCAGTGAAAATAGCTGCAGTATGTCAACGTTCATGAGGGACAACACCGTCTCAAATGCGGCAACCGCCTAAGTTTGAACACGTTCCCGGTCCCACTGCAGATCCTTGAGTCCCTTTCCGCCTGACAGCCATTGTCAGGTTTGATGATGAAGGTCTGCTTTTTCACATTTGTAAACCTCAAATTTTCGGAGCAGTCATGGTCTGTGGCTCCCGGCGTGCGGTGGCAGAGTTTCAGTCACCCTCCTTGAAGTGGTTACAAGTTCCATGATGAAAAACACAACATTAATAAACACATTAATATACATTACTTATACATTAGTTGATAATAATATTCATAATATTAATATATCACTATCTATTGTTAATTGATACATTAATTTATCATTACTATACATTAGTATTAATATCAATCAACAATATTAGTTGATAATTCTCAAGATCATTTGGATCACCACGCTGGAGGCCTTGCCGAGGAAATGTCTTGCAGCTATCTTCAGTGGGAGTGTTGACTCCAGTAAGAAATATTCAGCAACTGGAAATCTCCACTGTTGATAGATGGTGACTGGAATCATCATGAATCATCTATGTATATATATAGGGGTTAAGTAATGAGTTGTTCAGGGTTAAGCTATACCCTGATATATATATATAATTATATCATATTATATCTACACACAGGCATTTTTTGTGCATGTCCATTGCCATGCTACCTGGTAATAAAAGATAGCTATGAAACCTATGTAACCATTCTCAACATTTACATCTTCCAACAAAATGGGCCATGGCTTCCATAGGAAACTGTTGAATTGCGAGAAGGTAGCTAAAATGACCAAATGACACGATCCTTTTACATTCTTTTACTCGCTTATGTGTGGTAGGCCGCGGGCCGCATCCAGCGTGTACATTCTACACCAGAAATGATGCTTAAACTACAGGCCATAGGGAAACCCACGGCGGCTCAGCAATATCGAAAACAGCCCAACAACTGCTCTGCTGCCAAGGAGCTGTTGTTTAAAATCCGACATGTCGGTCGGCAAGATCCAAGTATCAGGGAAGAAGCGGTATTCCTGTGGAATGGGGTTGTGGGAACGCGAAAAAAGGAATCAAATTGACAGCAGGGAGACTCACTCATACTCATACCATTTCATACCCAGATTCTCTAAATGAGAGTGTCAGTTTTCAAGGCATTGTATGGTATTTTTGTTCCACTACCACTTTGCCACATGACCGAGCGCTTTCAAAGTTGGTCCAAAAAAAACTTGCAACCTTTGAGACCATCAACATCCATCAACTCAACTTCAAATGGATTACTGGTTGGTGGTTTCAACCCCTCTGAAAAATATTAATCAGTTGGGATGATTATTCCCAATATATGGTAAAATAACAAATGTTCCAAACCACCAACCAGATTACATTGCCTGATCAGCCCTTTGGCCTCCGAGGTCTGTTCATAGAAAACCAAGTATTTGGTACACTACATTAAAGTCATGAAACTGGAACAAGACGCCCCACAAGACCCTGAAAGGCACCACAACATCAGAAACATCCAGAAACCCTGAAAGGCACCCATCAAAAGCGCATGATATGTAGATCTCTGTTAAGCCGCCACTGGTAATCAAACATGGCAATGGAAGATGAACAGATGAGTCTAGATGAATCTAGATGAATCTAGATGAATGATTTCCGATGATTTTCCCAGCTCTAAACCTCTATTTAGTTCGGGGATTTTCCAGCGGCCCGCCATGTTTGGATAGCGGCCTTGGGAAACTGCTTCCTCATTCGTAGCAAGTTTCGCCCTGTGGCATGCACGGGCCGCGCGCTGATAATTGGGAAGTCCAAAACTCACGATTTTCACGGTCCGAAACTGAAAGATAAAAAAGGTAGATCATATTTTATCTAACCGCATTTATGCAAATGACATATGTTCATCATGGAAGATGTTGTTTTTTTGTAATTCATCTTTGCAGATGTTCTCTGTAATGATTCGGAATGCAGATTCTCAGGCGGCACAGCAGAGCATACCTGGGACAACATGTGATCGACCGTGCCTCTGAAACAGCTAAACAAATGATCTGGAGTTTAACATCATTGATTCAATATGATTAATTACATTACCTTATATCATACCTTATCATTACAGATATTCCACAAAGTAGACCAACTAGATCAAAATACTTCATATTTCTATATTTCTATATATATGTCTCATATTTCATCATGAAATATCATCATGAAATGGGGAACATCCGGCAACTTTCCACTCAGCTCATGACGAAAAACCGGCCGCGCCTAAGTTGTTTTTTCGGGTGATGGAACTCATCCCCACCTCGGCCAGGCCATGGCAAGGGGACACCAACATGTGTTTTTTTTCACCAAACAAAATGGGGATCTAACCGTTGAAACCTAGCATAGATGAGATATATACTCATATGATCTTAAGTATGATCTTAAATGTATTTCTGTGAATGGAACGGAAATGGCATACATATATACATGTATATATATAATTATATATGTGTACACACCCACAACATGTCCCTTTACAGGGAAAATTATGATGAACGATTAACATGTATGCGTCTCATGTTTTCAGACAAAAAAACTAGTATCAGACAGAAAGATGACAATCGAAAGTTGTTACCTTGCCTTATTGCGTGTCGCAGTACTTTTTTCTGTTCAAAAGCTGCAAAGTAATGAACACAAATTGTAGATTCATAAACCCATCCCAACAAAGGGATTGTCTGTTTTTTGTGTTTTGATCAAACAATGGCATATTGATGCAAACAAATATGAAGAGATGTAATAAGTTGCTGCACTACCATGACTGATTTAATATAATATGCAATTTAATGGGGGGGTTCCTAAAATAGGGCTACCCCTAAATCATCCATTTCAATAAGGTTTTTCCGTTATAAATCAACCAGCTATTGGGGTAGCCTCCATTTATGGAAAACCCCTTGGGCCATCTACAGATCATCCCGCCCGCCGCTCCCATTGCCGGTCCCGGGCGAAGTGATTCATCTTTTGAAACGTCTTCAACTTCATGAAGCGATCCGCAGGTATGGCCTGGATGGCAATCAATGAATTGAACAAACGACATGTAGCTACACTCTGGGTATATGATTATATCATGATATATCTAGCCCACATTTTTTCACCATCCACATATCGATGTTGATATGATTTTCCATCGTTTCATGGCTTGTTCTAATCAATCATGCATGGTTTGCACATGTTATTCTCACCACATCAACCATGGTGTCTTCCCTGTAGGAAATCCCGTTGCCGTCGAATGTTTGTGGTGATTGACCCCGGTGCAGATAGGATGAGACACGAAATACCATCCTCCAAATCAAAGACGGCCATGGAAAGTTCCCAGTTATAGATGATTAACATAGTTTATCTATGCTTGTATATGAAATTATTAGGGGACATATCCATTGGGATGTTTGATTACCGAAAGGTAACAAAAAAAAGTCTCCACCCATACAACCCGAAAAAATATCAACCGTAGCACATCATTGGGGGTTTCCATAGTCATGGGGGTACCCCAATAGCTGGATGGTTTATTTCATGGAAGAGCCGATTCAAAAAGATGATTTCGGGGTGCCCGGGGTGCCCCCCATTTTCGGAAAAAAACCCATCGGAGATAGAAAATCCATGAAAATCCTCAAGATGTTCACTGTCCTATCATTTTATATGTCCTTTTTTTCAGGAAAATATGGACACACCATGGATCCATGGACCATCCACAGGGAGGTGACCATGGACACAACATTTTTCACCATCACCTCGCATCACCTCTCCCCAGATCCGAAAGAAAGGGCTGAGGACCCCACCGTGTCACACCAAAGGAGATCGAAATCTGCGGTGGACGTGGCTTCCTTCCAATCTTCGTATTCTTGGCACACCTGCAATGTGAGGCCCCCAAGATAGATAAGTTGGTTTATAACTCCAATAACTATGGTTTATGGTACTTATAACTATATAGTTACTGGGGCTTATAAACCAACTTATAACTGGGGGGCCCCACATTGTGTCATCTCCGCGGGGGAAGAAAAAGAAGGCAAAGCTTTCGACATGCGAAAAAACACATGTACCGAAAGGTGATTTCCCAGTCAATTGGCTGACGGTGGAAGATACTGAATGATACGTTAATATGTTAGATGATACAAGTATATGAGATTGTATATTTGATGCTATACTAGATATCCATTAGACGATATATGAGATGATTTATTACAATATATTAGATGATTTATTAGACGATATATGAGATGATCTACTAGACGATATATTAGATGATCTATTAGACAGCATATGAGATGGTACATGAAACGATACATATTAGACGATATTTGAGATAATATATTAGACAATGTATCAAATGATACTTGTATGTTAGTCACGAGATGGTATGGATACGTATGGATGATGTTGATATGGGATTACATGAATACTGTACAAGCGACACTTGGACATATAATCCAGTTTGACCCAGTTATAACTGCATTGGTCCTTTGGTACTGAACCAACGGTATGAGGTATTATTGTTGAAGCTGAGCTATATGAATGTGGACACATGGTGTTGACATATCACATGTCTTGGTGTTGACAAACGTGGCCTTGATATGTGACCACGATGGTGATGACTTCAAGGCTTATCAAATGGGGACAATTCCAAGCTTGTTGGTGGTTGAGCGATCAACCCCCAGAAACATCTTCGCCAACTCGGGTTGATCATTGCAGCACCGTTGGACACCAATACATCTATATCTATGATCCTTGAATATTGTACAAGTATGTACAAGTATATATATAATATAGATATATTATATATATATACATTGAAATTGTGTATAGTATAAACATATATAACTTATATAACTATAATTAAATATATATATATATTTATGTAGGAGCAACGAAAGTTAATTGGGGTTAGTGCAAAAGGTGGGACGAAACGTATTTTCACCCGAAGACTAGTTTTTCCTACTGACACGTGCCCAACAAAAAAGCTGTTGCTCATGTATACATGACTATCTTTGTATGTGTATCATACAACGCACACATATATATGTGAGCAAATTATAGTAATTCACTTCGAAATCACTAACCTTAATTAATTAAGGCCATTTGCGGGATGATTTTCCGAATCCTAACCATGATTCCAGGCTTCGGGAGAACAGTGTGATCAAACATGGGGGGCCGGACAGAGAAATCCCCGGAAAACTCTCCCATCCCCACCTGTGTAAGGACATCGTATTTGCTCTCGAGCAGGAGGAGAATCCTTGGCATGGCCAATGGGAAATGCGGCTAATGTGAATATCAAAAATGACAATGGGAAACATGATGGGAAACATGATGGGAAAATTGAAAGCTACAGTATAAATGATATGTTTTTCTCTGAACTATATGGGTGTGAAATGGTATGAATGTCTGATATGTTTTAGTAGGGTGAATGATGGGAAAGACATGGCTTTAAGGTACCGTATGTTTAGACATACCCACATGGCAACATATTGGGAACATATTGCGACCAATGGTTCGTCCTTGATGGCCCTTGATAGACCTGGTAAGTATGCTGCTCTGACACGAAGCATCGTAGCTTCACATTCATGTGCAGCGGAAGGAGGCTGTACTGGGTTGGAGTAGGGAACACCATATACTTCGGACAATTATGGAACATGGAAACCATGGCAATGAGAAATGGGTCTAAGATTGTTTTGGTTTTAGCAGAAAGAACACTAGTCACCCTGACCCGACGCATTTTTCCCCGCGCAGGGTCGAAACGCATGAAGCATTGTCATGCCACCATTGAGTGCCCTTTGAGCACCTCGCTATCTATCCAAGAACCCCAAAGTTCCAAACTCAAGCTACTCAAGCCATGATCTCAGCAAGTATCCTATTATCTACATAACTCCATCATGTCCAATATTAGCTAACCGCAGGGTTTAGTATTGGATATATTCATGACTTCGGGGCCCAGTCAAGGAGGGTATTGAATATACTTTAACATGATAGGGAGATGGGATTAATCTGGTTGATGGTTTCCACCAATATCCCCATTATATCCCCGTCTTTGGATTCATTTGTTTATCCATCGTTCACCATTTTTCATGCTTGATTTTTAATGTGTTGTTTGAGTTTTTCACCATGTTCGATGCTCAAATCCAAACCCCAGAAACTCAACCGCTACGCTACGGCGGTGCCTCTTCGGGCACCGTCTCGCCCTCCGCGGCCTCCCCTTCGGCGCGCTCGGCACCTTCGGCACCTTCGGCCGGCTCAGCTTCGCCGGGGATGTTGCCGTCTGGATAGACGCAGGGGAGGTAACCGGTCTCGGCTTTCCTTGGAGATGTCAGTTGCAAGATGGGCATGGCGTAGGGGCAATGCTAAAGGATTTCAGTTTAGACATGATATAAGATGATATGGGTATGGGTCAAAATTAGGTACCCCAATAATTGGATTGTTAATATTAAACTAGACTAACATCTGTGGTCCCCTAGGTCTTCCATTTTGACCCACATCCATATAAGAATAAAATGATAAGGCCCTCTATTTTGATTGCCCAGTCTTGATAGGTAACATTGAAAAAACTAATATCTCCTGACGGGCATTGTCCCTAATTGGCACTTCTGGGACTAAGTGCGAAAAGTCCAGTCCAACAGGTTGATATGGCATATCGAGAGGAGATGTATTCGGATCATAGAACACAAACAAGTCCATATGATTCCATCATGAATATTCCAATACCCATAGGATCCATGTATGGTATATATACTAACATTTGGGGTATATTGATGGTAAATGTTGCCATATATAGCATACATGGATCCTATGGGATATATTCCATATGTTTGCTGTTTTTGGACTCATAGACCCCAACAACCCAAAAGGATCCCCTTTTTTGAAGAACTGAGTTGCAGCAGCGTCTTCTTTAACGCTTTGGGTTCGATGCAGGTCCCGAGAAATTTCACCTCGGCGGGGATTCCCGGGAGGAACAGGAAGCCCTTTTTTCGTCTCCGCTGCAAGAACCAAGCTGATTTTGCAAGTGTAGGCAGTGTAGGAGTGTAATGGAGTGTAGCATTCCAAGTTATCCAAGTTACTCAATCTCTCTTGATAAGTTCGAGGACATGTCCATCACTTTGAGAAAAATGTTGCGACTTTTGCGATGCCACTAAAGACCTCTGAAGATACTTGAAGCATTTCGTACTCGTTTTCAGTGGGAGAGAAGCCCCAAAGTGATACATCATGATACAACATGATACAATCACTAGATTACTAGGGAGGAGTTGGTGCAGGTCAAGTCACGGTATCACCTTCCTTCCAATGGAAGTTCTCTGATCGCTTCTCATCGCACTGGAAGTCGTTCCCATCCTGGCCAGGTTGAAAGCTGCCATCAAAGTCACCTGGTAAAGGATGGTATAGCTATGTGGGTCAATGCTGGGCATATCAAATATTGCAGGAGTTCAAAGCAAAATTGTCGTCTGTGGGTCTCAACGCTGATTGTTTCAGTTTTGACCCATCACTTATGACCCGATTTTGATTGGTTCACACTTCCAGCTTCCTCACTAGTTCAATACAATCCCGTTCTTGCCGGCTGGAATTCCCTCCATCCCAAAGCCATCCTTGCAACGTCCCCCGGACTGGGCTTAAATTACACTAAGCAGCTGGAACGAGAACCTAAGTAGCTCTGCCGAGGATCTTCAGAAAGCTCTTTCTGCTCACATAATTCCCATTTGTTGCCTTCCTCCTCACAGTAGCGCGACGCCCGCATGTCACACCCAAACGTCCACTTTCAACTGTCGTTTCTTAGTCAAGGATCGAAACATCGGTCTTTTCGCATACAGATTTCCCCGTGTCGCCTGTCAAAACAACTTCAAGAAACACCCTTACTTACATCAAGTTCAGGACTGAAAAGCAAACCGCATCTTTTAGCCGATTGAATGAAACAACCAGCAATTCTGCGCCACTGGTGTCAATGATATGTTCATTGCCATGTGGCAGCTCATTTCCAAATTCTTCACTATCAGTTCATCTGGTTGGCGCTTTGGCCTTAAACAGGTCATGTTAGTCATGGGGGATCATCCTGACAAATATGGTTACTGTAACAGCTTGTTTTTTCACATTAAAAAAAAAACAAACACCAACCGGAACAGATCAACCAAGGTCATGTACCATCATGTACCCGTTCTATCCCCATGATACCCCAGTTTTAGATGGTTAAATTCCAATTATATAAACACCCCCCAACAAGTTGCTGCTTCAAACCACATGATGCCAACAAAAATAGGCCTTGCTCACCTGAAACCCCGATAGGAAAGTGGTCTTTGCAGTCAAACGCGGCTGGAACATCCTCCAATTCGGTTCAGGGATTTCCAAGCCACGATTGCTGGAGGAAATCCATAGTCCAGTTCTCTTGTTGAAACACCACATCCTTTGTCGAGTTTTGTGACACAGCACATGTTTGCCTCTTTGCCACTTGAACCAACCTTTTTTGGTAATGCTAAAAACCCTCAAAACATCCAACATTCCCATGTTTTCATCGAAAAAAGATGTCCCCATTCGCCTTGAGACAGGCCAGAAAGCCGGAGTCCGGCCGTCCAGGGTTGTCAATCTGCACGTTGGCGCCGGCCTTGAAGAACTTCGGTGGCTCCTGGAGGATTTGATAAAAATGGTTTACGGCGATTCTTTGAGAGTCGTATAGGATCTATGTGATGTAAAGCTTAACCATAACTATAGTTATATATTGGTCAACATTGATATCTGTATATGAATATGTAATATATATATATATATATTTATGTATATAATTATATATATGTATAGATATATATGCTGAATGCCCTACAGTAAGACCAAGATATTAACTTCACCTTGTATCGATGGGTGACCATGGTATACCATGGTTAAATCTGTTAAATCCGCAACAAGTAAACCAAGCTGAAGCGCCCGCAGATTCCGGGAACAATCAACGAAACACTTGGGACAAATGGTTTTGAGATACTCTCTGGTAAACAAACATAGCTATTGAAAATGGATGTACCCGTTAAAAAATGGTGATTTTCCATAGTTATGTTAGTTTACCAGAGGGTATCTCAATATACACCTTGATACTTCAAGCTATCCAAGCTATCCAACAATAGGGAATACTAGGGATAGAATACGGCTCTGTCTGAAAATGGGGGTCCAAAATGGTAATGTTCATCGGGGACATTATAAACATCAACTCCGAAGTATCCTATCTTCAGAGAAACTTCGCCAAGCATCTGCAAACGTCGTCTGGAAAGGATTCTCTCCATCAATGTCTGCAACCGTTATCCTGGACGCTGCAACGTGGTTGCATGATGTCACATGACGTCGGAGGAATCCGATATGTCAGTAGCTCTGTGGGGCACCGAATAGATTATGTCAGTTCCAAAACAAGTGGCTTCCACAGTGTGGATTCGCTGTTGAAATTTGAATTGCCTGGAACTTGCCGAACACTTACCTGCACTTGCCACCACACAGGCCGCAAAACAAGAGAAGACCTGGATTCTGGCGACTAAATCTATGTGTAACCTATGATTGTGAAGTTCCGTTATAGACACATAGACAATGCACCGAAATGATAATGTCGTATGTTAGAACATATATGATGCAAAATAGATTCGATATGCATCGATATGCGTCCAATATATGTGTTATATGACTTAAATCTACTGTGCAATGCACATCATACATGATCGATAGTGACATACACTTGATGTGTGAAACCTATGAATACAACATTACCCTCTGGTAACATAACATAACTATGGAAAATCACCATTTTTAATGGGAAAATCCACTATAAATGGTCATTTTCAATAGCTATGTTAAATTACCAGAGGGTATATGCATCTGATCTGGCATGTTGCGCAGCCTCCAACCCTCCATTTTTTCAAAACCACACCTTGTTGGCCAATAGCGTTGCTGAGTCAAAGTCCCAAGGTACATCAACTCCACTTTTACACTGCTCACTTGCTCCAGGTATTTTGTATGTACTGTATATAATTATTATATGTTATTATAATATATTATTTTATATTCATGACAAATAGATAGGTGGATAGGTGGATGGATAGATCATGATAGACTGCTTACCATCCGGCACGTGATAGTAATTCCATGTCTGAGGTAAATCTTGGCGAAAACAGAGTTCATGGCACATTTCCTTCGGGCTGTATATAGAAAGAAAAAAAGGAACAACTTTGGCCACGATCATTTCACTGGGGTTTGTCACTGCGTCCATCTATAGGATCATTTAGGCATTCTCCGAGCGTCATTTTGGGTTCAAATTGACCTCGAAGTTTGTCCAAATCTTCTTCCAGCCGTTCTTGACGCTTGGTGAGCAATCGATCCGTGTTCTTACCTTGGCTTCAGCTTGATACCCTGGTGATGTTTGGCTGCTGGCGAAAGGGCGCTCTTTAAAGCCCCCGATTACCAGTTACCAGTCGGCAACACGTGACATTTCCCATCTTCAATCGGAGATCAAAAATTGCATCTTCATCTTGTCTCAGATAGTCTTAAGGCAAATTTTCCATCAAATTGGTCCTTCAAACTGAGACAAAATGTAAAAATGATTGAAAATTATCCAGATTGGATACCCGACTGTGTGTTTGCCCAGCTTGGTACTCCCCAAGCCCCCCCCCCCCCCGGGGCCGCCCCCCACCCCCCCGAAAACCCACGCCCACCCCCCGGCCAAATCCGCCCCCCCCGGGGGCAACGTTGGCTTCTCGGGTTCCTTGAACCCACAC
>Ga0126342_10015371_pt1 | contig 13423 bp, 11 predicted proteins | sample Cyp1metagenome_FD_92528 | JGI IMG/M metagenome (GOLD analysis project Ga0126342, IMG submission 92528) | Coral microbial communities from Lord Howe Island, Old Settlement Bay, Australia - Cyphastrea 1 metagenome | ecosystem: Host-associated > Invertebrates > Cnidaria > Coral ...
ACTAACTCTTTCCCTGACAGTCTAAAAGTTACAATTAACTCTTTCCCTAACTAACTCTTTCCCTCACTAACTCTTTCTTTGACTAACTCTTTCCCTGACATTCTAAAAGTTACAATTAACTCTTTCCCTCACTAACTCTTTCTTTGACTAACTCTTTCCCTGACATTCTAAAAGTCCGTAACACGGAAGTTTCTCCCCCTAAACTTCCTTTGATGACCAACAAAAAACGGTTCAAACCATTGTATTTGATGGTCTTCTCCCACTTAGCTAGCCTGTTTTCGTTGGGCGTCACCTGTCCAGGCCTCCATTAGTAGCTACCGCGTGGACATGACTGACAGTGCCTCGCTTCGCAGCTGGGAATGGCCCTGGTACACCGACGAAAATTTCACACATTGCACGCTAAGACTGGAAGATTCTACTCAAAACGGAATTTGTTCATCAACCAAATAGGGATTTTGAGGAAGAGAAATAACTTCAATATTATCTCAAGTGGTACTTAAGTGGGCGACAGCGACGGTCAGGTGGGAGTGCACACCGCAAACATCAATATGAACTGTCGCAGACACACATTTAGATTTGATCCGACGATCCGACGGGGTTGAAGTGAGAAACACTGAAATATGGGAAACCAAAAAAATCCCATGGATGATCATCATTTTCCCAAAGAGTGGCCAAACTGATGGGGCTATTCACCATTGACACATCCCGGCGAAACGAACCTGCTGGCAGGTACTGACATCACGGATGGTTGACCGACCAGTGAGGCATGTGAGCCCGGAAGTGATGGTGATTTCACGATTGGTGAAGACGGAGATTTCTACATGTGCCAGGGTCAAAAGTTGGACTGTATATTATATATATATTCACATTATATATATATACATACATATATATATATACATATATATATATACATACATATATATATATATACATATATATATATATATGTATATATGTATACATTCATATTACTGGATGGATCTAGATGGTTGGATGGTGATCATTCCATTTTCACAAAATTTCTGTTTTTCTGTTTAAAGCCATTTAGTAAGGTTAAGTTGATGTGCCTCACCTCCTAGATGCCTATCCAGACGCCATGATGATGAAGGGCACCAGTAGCAGGCTAGTTGTATGTACCCTCTGGTGTCATCAAAGCTGGCGGAAAATCCCCTGTAATACTGGAGTTTTTGTAGGAAAAGCATCTACTGGAGGTTAAAATAGGAAAATCATCGAACTAAATGGTGGATTGTCCAGCTAGCCACGTTTGATTACCAGGGGGTCAGCAGTTTTTTTTCCAGACTCCAAAATTCACTCAGAAGCCACGTTTGAGGCTGAGTGTTGCCAATGCCTTGGCTGCCTTGACAGTGTCTGGTCGCGATGGCATACCTTAGATAGCTACGCTAAAGAATGTGGTGCCAATGGGCCCTCAATTGGCTGTGTTATTGTTTGGCAGTGCGGGCAGACATGTTGTCGGACATTTTCTGCTGAATCTGCAGAAGCCCGGATTGCTTCGGCAGTCCCCAATCTCGCAAGCGAACACCCTCTCAAGGTTTGTTCCTTCCAGTTCAATGAACTGCGGCGTGTGGCAATCGCTCGACAAGGTAGACAATTGAGTAGCTTTGATTGCAATTGGTCTACCCCAAAATTAGATGTGTTGTCATTGATCATTGATCATCATATTAGCGATTGTTAGAATGGCCAAGCTCCTTGGATATCGGATGAGATCGGTATACAAGTCATTTTCGGACAGGCCCAAGAAGGCAAGCCTGATCACATGAAATCTCTTCAGATGGTGATGGTTCAGCGCCTGGAGGATGAACCCAATTGGATCCAATTGGGGATGTGTCAAAACCGAGTATTGCCATATGACTGGGGGAAACAACTTCCATTAATTTAGGGTATCATCCGGGTCCCACGGTTTTGACTTGTACCCAATGGACTCGCATGTTTTCGGCAGTCAGCTGCCATTGGAATCTTCCGATGCCATGGCGACGGCAACACACTGGGAACTTTTGAAGGGACACCGTCTTTGTGTTTGGCCACGGGTTGGATGCACAAATACCAACCCCTCAAAATACCAACATATACCAACCATGTCATGGATATAGTCAGAATATAGTGGAATTCGAATGCGTGCTTCACCTTTTTTGGGTGAACAGACGATTGTGGTTAGATGAAAAGATTGCTTAGACCATGCTCTACTAATCATATCCCAGAAGATGTTGTCAGCTTGCGGGGAAAGATCCGGAAGAAATGGCACTGTTCTCTATGCTGAAACCTGGTGTTCATCCCTCCCAGCACAAATCTCGTCCCTACCAACAGCCAGATGCTGTTGCCAGCCATCGCTCCATTCTCGTGGGAACCTGCCGCTGTTCCATGCAGAAAAAAAATACGTGTTTTTTTTGTGTGGAGTTGCTTAAAAGGGGGATCCCTGTAGAAAATTGGTTAGTATCCCATCTATAAATCCCATCTATAAATGGATTAGATATATATATATATACATATATTTATAGACATATATATATATACGTGTATATAATATGGTTATGAACCACTTACCATTCCAGGGATGATCCTCTTGCAGCGGGGGATGTGGGGCTCTAAGATCATGGCTAGCAAAGGCACATATAGAAAGCTAGGTTGAGAAGAAAATTGATAGATGAGTAGATCAGATCATTTTAACTCATAAGATCAGCTGATATATGATTCAATGATAGCGTGTAATCAGCTTGTGCTTGTGATCCACAGATCAGACATTTCGACATGTCACAAACTTTGCTGCTCAAAGGGGGCCCTCCTCGCGCTCGCGCCAGCGGCTGCGGAGCAATCTCCGAGGGCCGGTGGCCGGGTTCTGCGAGTCCCCCTACCCGGTTAGCCAATCAAAAATCATGGCTCAGAGATGAAGGTGTCTTCATTTCTGGGTTCCTTTGCTCGACTTAGATCAAGATTTGTTAAGTGTAGACCTTTTTTTAGCGCACAGACGATCCCTGGTACCACAAAGTGCAACTTTTGGGCTACCGGGATTTCATCCAAAAATGTGCAAATAGGTGCAGGAAAAACATCTGCCACTCTGCAGCCATTCGACGGATGTCGATGACTTCAGAGATCAGGCTGGAGCTGGAGTGGTCCAGTTCTTTTCCTGAGAAATGCTGTCGTTTTTTTGGGAGATGACGGGGGTGGAATCTGAACATGTTTTTTTCATGTGGGGATTTGAAAGGATGAAACAAGTTCCATTCAAAAAAACATATAAACAGTGCTATTGTATGCTATTTCAACCCATTCTAAGCAGCTGTGCAATGATGCAACCACCATTGGATCATTGGGATGTGACCCATGAGATTTTACCCTCGATCACGAAAATGGTGGGCATCGAAAATGGTGGGTTTAACTTTGAACCCATGGGGGACAGCATGGGTAACCCCAAATTTTATGCCTTGAAAAGCCTCATTTTTCCCATTGAAATTGCCAGAACTGGGTGTCCAATTGGTTCCACAGCTCTCTTGAATTGCAACTTTTGTTGCTGATGACCCCAAATGTTGGTGCCTAACTTCTTGACACGCCATTTTGGTGTGTTTAGTGAAGATACTCATGAAATATTCGTTCAGATCCCAATATTTCCCAGCAACTGTCAGTTAAATCCCGCAATATTTGTTGCTTAAATCATGCAAATATCATCTTTAAACTCCCCCCAGTTTTTGCATGGTTTACAACATCATGTTCCACATTATTTGATAGGCATGATGTCAGTACAGCAACAATAAACCACGCATACTGATGGTGTATACCATCTAAAAAAATGAAGATGGTTTACTATTGCTTCACTACCATTATTTGATAGCCATACTTGGGTTTTTTTTTGTGCCAAGTTCCCATTGATTTTTCCCCAGCAGGACCCGTCCCAATGACAGCGGGCGGTGTTTTGGCCGGGGCTGCGGCGACGCTTGGGGGTACCTCGACGTCAGACCCAGTGGATGAGTGCTTGGTACTTGGAAGTGCCGTTCCAGTTGTGAGTGGATAGATTTCATCATAGTTATAGGGGTTATATCCCAACTATTGGGGGCTGAAACCATGATTACAGCATTTTTGTCACCTCAACTGCATGTCAGGTAGTTGCAAGCAAACACAATGGGTATCATAAGGTAAAATCAACTATATCCAACTCGGGTGGTATGTAACCAGCTAGATTCGATTTAGGTGTGTCTGAAAATAGAGTATACTCCCAAAATGGTCATCTTAAGGAGGGATAATTGATGATGAATGGGGATAACATGGGATAACTGATTTCAGGAGTTCAGGCAAACCCAACATTATGGCAACGACCTTTTAATTTCATGGGAATATATTGTACAATCATCGAATTACATGGATGACCCGCCCCACAAGCAGGATGCTAAGCTTAGCAGCATGCGAAACGCTAAAACACCATGGCAGTAAAGGACAGAAAAGCTAAAAAATCGCTTGCAAAAACTGCTTAACATTGCTTCTGAAACCGCAGAAAAAGCTATAGTAGTAGTATAGTATATCGTTTTTCTAGTAAGTAGTAATAGTATTAGTGGTTAAGAAGTAGAAAGCAATAGAATTTATTAATATGTCATAATATCTAATTACTTCACCGAGACGGTAACACTGTAACACTGGGATTTTTACCGGGGATTTTGAAGTGCAAAAACAGAGAGATTTGACCATCAAAAGTGGTAGGAAAGCCTGGCAGCAGTCCAGCGAAGACCCCTAGAACTTGCTCCGAACCTTCATCTGGGCTGAGACCCCAAAGCTGTTGGGCTGTTGGGAATTGACGATTTACCTTCCAGTAAATAACATAAATATTGGGGACAGGTCAAAATTAAAGACCTAGGGGACCACAGATATTGGTCCATGTTTAGTCTTCTGTCTTTGGATATTCCAATTTTGACCATCACCATGTGGAAAACCCATCATTTATAGATCATTTCCTGACAAAACCATGGGTTTTCATGCATCGACAAGATTGGAAATCTACAAAAAAATAGACAGATCCATTGGAGACATTGATCGGATACATGATCGGATACATGTACGTTTAGATACATCCGCTTAATGATCGGATACCATGGATCGGATACCATGGATTGATGACTTGCGATTCTTGGATACCAGGAAAAAGCTGAGAAAACCTGACCCAGCTATAGCTGGAGATGGCAGTAGGTCCTGGTCGGTTTCTGGAGGTTTTTTTTTATTGACCATCTAAGGTAGCTCTCATTTTACATGATAGCAGTATTAATGGGGGCAAAACAAAACTTTAAAACCATCCCCCAGCCATCACCTTCAGCATGTGGTATGGTTACCATTCCCAGTCATGGTTGGTTTTTGGCATTGTTTTACCCACATGATTGCTGTTAACCATTATAACAATCATGGTTGATGATGATATTCCAAATATGATACGGCTGGTTTTGATCCCATGATTTTGTGCGTGCCCTGGCATTCATCGGGGAAGGATTGGAAGACCATCGTTTCCACAGCAAATTGCCAGCCTCTGGTAACCCAACATTGCGAACTGGAAAATCACCATCTTATAGCTGGGTAAATCAACGAACTTTCTATGGCCATGTTCAAGTTCGCAAACTGTTTAAAAACAAAACAGAGGGTATATATTTCCATAGTATTCTTCCATGCTTTTTCTAGCACCATTTTTATAGATATTTTTATTGGTTACCCAGAGGATATGTTTTGGCAGGATCCATTGGTCTTTGGGCCTCAGGATTTTTTGCACCATCGTCATGTACAGCACCACTCTGACGGTCGCTTTCGCTGTCGGCATCCAAAGAGAGGGCCACCGGGGCCACCGGGATGGCCGAATCGTTTCGAAATGTAAACTATGTTGCGGGGATACCCTGGAAAATAAAAAGGATATCTGACTAACAATATGATATGATATATATATATATTTATATATATATACGTAAATGCATTATATTTATATATACACACATAGAGATTGGTGTTGCCCGAAAATGGTGGGATGTATCCTCAATGTCTTGCCAAAATAGGGAACACAATTGGAAACACAATCACAAGACTGTCCATTTAGCCCATGTGGTACCGAATTGACCCACATGGAAGCCATGTTGGCTAAATCCCTTTGCCGTTCCATAGATTTTTTTGTTGTTCTTGTTGATTAAACCATTAAATTTCACTGTTTGTATGTTTATGAGCTAAAGCCACACATTCCGTTGAGCCAGTGATTTTTCTACCCAGTGTTCAACTGGGATGATCATTTGACTAGAAGATCTGGCTACCTGACAAGCAACTATCGTTTCATGGGTAGGGTTCCTAAAAAAAAAGTGTTGCGTCAAAATATTTCATGTCTCTGGCGAAGCTGAAAATTTCAACGCAAGCAGTTGCTGTGATCCCAGTGATCCCAGGTGAATTTTTGCGCGATCCCCGAGTTCCGCCATTGGCGTTGCATTGCCATCCTGTGACGACGTGGGATCAAGGAGGGCATGGTTTTTCAAATATCCACTACCAGGTTTTTTTTCGAGCCCCAATTTAAAAGGGTGTTGACCTAGTTTGCATCAGTTTGCATCAGTTTGCCATATTTCCCTCTGGGGAACCTCTTGATGGGCTAAAAATTTTGCGCTGTGGTGACCTTTCTGGTGCTCTGGGGGATTTGGAGCTTTAAGTAGCCTCACTATACAGGATGGTGCCCCCCAGTGATGTGAACGTTGGTTTATAAACCCCATGAATACTATAGTTATATCTACCATAAACCATAGTTGTGGGAGTTATTGGCACCAACTTAGCTAACTATGGGGCACCACCTTGTATGGTATTTCCACCCAGAAAATGGGGACCTTAAAGGAGCTACGAATTGAGTTTCCCGTTTCCACCTGATAAGCCGAAAAAGCTACATTTCAATCTGGTGAAAAAAGAAGTTGATGAAACACCATTGGATTTTAAGCCCCTTTTTCGAGACAACCCCAAAGAATGATGAACAGAAACAACCTTGCCAGAATCTGGTATAAACTCTGAACCTCCAGGTTCTCCACACAAAACACATCCAAAATTGGCGGATGCAGTCGTTTCCAGTTACCGAACTCGGAGACCTAGTGGATGTACAGGATACCACCTGCACAGCTGGACTCTTTTGAAGGGCTACCTCTAGTAAGCCATGCACCTCTTCTGTGTCTGTGCATCTACACATAGACATACACATATACATAGACATATGCATAGATATAGACACACACACATGAATAAATATACGTATATATATATATAGACTATATAGATATTACAACTACTTGGGGCATTACATCCACACAGCCCACGGGAAGTTCTTCATTAGTACGCCTGTGAAAATTGTTGTTCGGAATGACCACTTTCTCTTTGTCAACAGACGTCTTATTAAAGATCCTGTATTACAGTGTTAAAGTCAGCTAAAAATGTCTTGCTCAGATTTGATGTGTGTTGCGAGATGTCTTGTTGTATTGATATTTTCTGGAAATCAATAATTGCTATATTGATGAGGATGTGCATCCAGCAACAACATAATTCAGAATTACAATTATGAACATTAATCTGGATAAGTTATAGTGACCGCACGTCGTGACCGAACCCTGGAATCATAGTTAGGATTTGGGGAATCATCCCCAAATGGCCCACAACATTTCAGGTGAGTGCATTATTACAATTTACCCATATACATATAGTCACCCTGAAGTAGATAGAACAGGGAAATTTCGCAATATCCCCACAAAAATGGAAATATATTTGAATCATTTATCATTAATGACATTAATATCAAGATATACTTCACGAGGAGGAAAGTTGTTTCCCGTCCACTGTCTCAAAACAAAGCAGTGTATATCCCTTATCCCTTGGCTGATCAGCGTTATGATTCTGAGTGCCATTTCGCGTGGCCGGCGTGGTGGATCGAATTTGCTAGTTGTTTTGAATTAAAGTTCTTTCACAGGTTACGAATGTGATCCGTGGTCCACGACCCAAGTAGGGAAACTCTTAAGAGGAAACTTCTTTGGTAAGAGTCTATGGGCAAAGGGTGTTGGAAAGCTTTTGTCCTGGCGGTTCGTTATTTTTGGGGAGGGGCACAAGGTGCCCAGGAGAGTTCGAGAAAATCAACGATCTCAATCATTGCAGAATGTACACAGTTGCCCATTGTCCAGCCCAAGAGGAAAACTTTTGTCCATCCATACTAACCCATATTTGTCCATATATATATAGATAATAAACCTAATATAACCCATATATATATATATAATTATATATATAAGTACATATATATATATATAGCCCATATATATATATATCACCCATATAGGGAATATTTATAGCCAGAAAGCCATGGATATTCAGACCAGGTACAACTGCATTGTGATGCTTCAGTTGGCGAGTCACCTGCAGTGCATGTGGACCAACCCCGGCATTGCCAAAGATTTCCTGGATCAGGAGACTGGAAACTTCGAAAGTAACCTGGGAAATCACCAGTTTTCATGGACAAACTAAGGAAAATCACCATGTTTCATGGGAAAACTCACTATTTCAATGGTGATTTAATGGTGATTAATGGTGATTAATGGTGATTAATGGTGATTTACCCTTTGGTAAACTAACATAAATATTGAAAATCACCCTTTGTTTATGGTTAATTCAACTATGAATGGTAGTTTTCAATAGCAAACTGTTAGTTTACCAGAGGGTAACTGGGGTTAGTCCCACTTTGGAAACCTCCATATAATTAGATACATATGTATATTGCCCATTTTTCATTAGATACATAGTTCTTTTGCCTATATACAAACACATGCGTGTTTGCAATTTACATATAGATATGTATATATTATATGTATACGCCGCTAAATATTACATATGCAACTAGGTATTCTTGGGTGGTAAGACATTTGTTGCCTGGTCACTCAATCACAGACATTCGTGGCTCTGGATTTGTTGTTGTCCATGCATTGATCAAACATAAAAACGGAGGGATATAATGGGGAAACCTATGGGAAACCTATGAGAAACCTATGGGACACCTATGGGACACCTATGGGACACCGATGAAATGATGGGGATATCATAATGTTGGAATTGGACATCTCACTTTTTGGGGGATAGTGAGGTCAGACTGGATATGTCACATCTAGCTAATTCTGGTGACAGGCAGTGCATCTGGTAATATATGGGGTCAACTGGCAGTGAAGGGTTACCATGGGTGGCGATCCTTCGAATTTGGAGATTGTTGGGGTATCACCATGAAGTTTTTAGAGAACCTCAGGTCTTTGCACACCCCGAAAGTCTGAATCTGACTAGCTGAACTCCGAGGTTTCGCCGATTTTTCAGGAAAGAAAAATTCGCTCCTGGCTGATCCGCTTCGCATCTGGCTCCTGGCTCCAGGGTGACCTGCCCGACTTACAGACATTCAGAAACAAACCGGCCCTTGCGATGAGTTGAAGAAATCGGGTCAAGGTTAAGATCTGCCATGATCTGCCCAAGAGGATTTCTCTAAAAAGGGTAAGAGCTACTGGATCATCCCTGCGAACCTCGCTCAGACTCAAAGCTTGGCTTTTAATGCCTCAAGTGCCGTGACGGGATTCTTGTGGATAGCTGAAAAACACAGGGATTCAAAACATGTAAAAAAGCGATGAGTTTCCGATGGATTTGGGGGGATAAACGTTCATAACCAGCATAACTAGTGATTCTGTTTTTTTCACAGCAGTGATTTTGTTTTTTGACCTTCAAAACCTCACAGCAAACAAGGGCCGCCTGGCTGTACCATCGAGCCTCGTGTAGCACGGTGAATTTTCTCCAGCGGGCCGGGAGAGATGCACAGCTATGCCGGACACTGGGAGATTTGGGGAGATTTCGTCGGTTTTTATGGGGATGGCTTTGTGTTTCTTGCTGCCAAATTCTGAGAAATTCATGCCAAATTGTGGGATAAAGTGGGATAATGGAGGGTATTGTGGGAATATACAAGGGCTACAAATCTCACTGGGGATATGTTCTGGCACTCGATATCTGGGAAAACCTTGGTTGGGTAGGTGAAGAGGCTCATTTTCAGCCAAGAAAGGCAGAATATTTGATATCCGGATATACCCGGTATCTATGATTGGCCATATTCCTTAAATCTCACATGCAGAGCTGCAGGCAAGACATCTGATTGAAAGGTGATTTTGACCCCTGACAGGGAAAAAAAATGCGACTTGAAAGTTCATGGAAAAATCTTGGAATCTGTTGATACGAGATTGTGCCAGAAATTTGGGTGCCCAAAAATCCACCTTTGCTGATCATGTTCAGCATAGGTATCATGACGCCACTTGCCAGGTCTCCTGGCGTGAGTTTTTCATACATATGAATCTGGATACATCATGATATATCTGGATTGATTCAGTTCAGAATGACAAAAGCCAAGGGAGTTGGATGTGACATTTGCTGATCGTATGGTCAATGACCAGTGACGGCCGCTTCAGGATATAGTGTAGGACGGACTGATGGAATAGGCCTGACGGATGGCGGTTGCGGCCTTTATTCCTTAGAAACTAGATACCCTTTGGTAGACTAATCATAGCGAACTGGAAAATCCCCATTTTTAATAGGTATACGGTAAATCAACTATCAATGGCCATTTTCAATAGCTATGTCAAATTGCCCGAGGGTAAAGGATAAATTTTATGCAGGGTCTCTGAGAAAATTTGCTATGCGGGCCAATTTTATTCCACCAGTGCCATCTCAAGAAAAACACCATTGTAGATTACAGATAGGCTTTTTGTTATAGCTAAATCATGATGTTTATCATCGAACTAAATGTGGCCATGGCTTCCAGTTCGCAAAGTCTTAAAATGCAGGATCGGCACCAAAAAAATCGTGTGGTTTTACTTGGCTCAGGCTGCATCGGATAGCTCTCAACTGGGGCCCAGCAACCATCCATCAAGGGTTGGATAATCAAAGTTGCCAATCCAGTAGCATTTTCCCTAGCAGAAGTTCAAGAACTGTGTCTGAAAATGGGGAAATGCCACCCAAAATATGGCTATTAGATAGGGCAACGATGATTCACCAGTGGAATGAGTTACCCTACTTTCTAAGACAGGCCCACCACCCGAAAAGGAATAGTCCATTTAGCCAAAAATCAGCCATCAAAAGTAGTCTCCTAAAAATGTCACCTGAATGATCCATGAATTCTTCATCTATCCGTCAATGATCTACCAAGTCCATACATCAATTGAGTTGCCTTATTTTTTTTACTCATCCGATGATTCTACAAGAAATAGTTACTCCTCCTTAATCATAATGTTCCCTAAAAGTAGCATTTGCAGGTATACTTCATTTTCAGACAGACCCATATGATTATATATGATTATTAGTATTATGTATATATATATATACATATATATATATATATGTGGCCCAGTGTCTGGTAGTTCCCCCCTGCCCCCCGAGATAATGATGCTCCCTATATGTACATGGATCTATACAAGATTATACAAGTACATATATATATATATGTATACTGTGTGCGTATGTACATATATATATACATATCATATATTATATATACACTGTCTATGAACCCCCCTGTAGATATGGTGGGTGGCCGTGAAAAAAAGAAACCAGTGTCAAGGCGGCGGACACGAGTCATTCCGTTTCGCCTTGCAGAATCAGGCGCCGTGGGTGACCACGACTCCGTTGCCATGGCCGTTGCCTAGAGATGGGGAACAAAAACCATCAGTTTTCACGGGAAAACTAAGGAAAATCACCATTTTTCATGGGAAAACTCACTATTTCAATGGTGATTAATGGTGATTAACGGTGATTTACCCTCTGGCAAACTAACAGTTTGCTATTGAAAATGGTGATTTATAGTGGAATTACCCATTGAAAATGGTGATTTTCCATAGTTATGTTAGTTTACCAGAGGGTAAGGGCCATAGATGGAAAGATTGATGACAAACCAGGGGATGAATATGTGAATATGGATGAATGGTATATTTTCAGAGAAACCCAGTTTGATGTTGGGTTTCGCGATGTTCAGAGCCATTTATGGGGACACCCCACAAGGGCCATGTTTTAAACCATGAGGGAAGAAACGTGGAATGAGGGAATTGCATGGAATTGCTCTTTTAGATGTGCAAGAATTCAACTGAAACGTGGAATCTGCTATGAATTGTAAATGTGTCTTTAAGGTTACCATTTCTGGTGAATCTGGTGTTTCAACGCAGACAAGATCATACAGTGCCTTGCCCAGATCAGCAATCTCCCGTTCAAGTGGATCGACGGAGCCATTCCTCCACCAACCGACTCCGCGTACTTGAATCTGTACGAGAGGATCGATGATGAGATGTTCAGGCTGGTTCGAGTTGATGAACATCATTCGGAGTCGAAGTCCAGAGTGCCGTCTTCAAGCTTGTGACAATCCTGAAGCCAGGACAACAGCTTCAGTGTCTCGCTCATATTCGACACCTTCTAAGGACAGCTCTGTCCATCATTTATTCCAAGAATCTGATGCGTGCTAGTTCCTAATCGAAACTCACGGCCTGAGAAGGTGCGATCATACTCCAACCAAATAGGACCTAATGTGGTAAACTCAAAAATAGACCATCTCCAATTTACTCAAGGTTATTTGGTGTTGGTATTATTAACCATACCCAAAAGTGGAATGTGTTGGCGTTGCCACGTGACCATTGTTCTCCCCAAGTGCTTGAGCGCAGCGCCATGAACACTCGGCAGGGACCATTTACCCAGAAATTTACTGAGTGTTGCAGGCTATCCAAGAGCCATCCAATTACCCCCTGGTAAACGTTTGCATAACGGAAGATCACCACTTTGAATAGGTAAATCCACTATAAATCACCATGTTCAATAGCAAACTGTTAGTTTGCCAGAGGGTAAATCACCATTAATCACCATTAATCACCATTAAATCACCATTTTCTATGGGCCGTGGCTTCCATAAACAGGGCCCATCCCATCATCTAAAACGGACGGCGCCAGGCCACACACTCCTTGCGATCCCAGCAGGCCTGGCCCGGAGCGATTTCGACCGAGTCAGAATCCCAGGAGAGATCCATGGCCAAATAGTCCAATGACTTGCCATGGATTTAGGGCTACCCCCATTTTTCTACAAACCTCAAATGTGGATGTGTATATATATATATAATACATATAATACATATAATATATATATAATACATATATATATATATATATATATATAATACATATAATACATATAATATATATATAATACATATATATATAATACATATAATACATATAATATATATATATAATACATATAATATATATAATACATATAATACATATAATATATATATAATACATATAATACATATAATATATATAATACATATATATATAATACATATATATATATAATACATATAATACATATAATATATATAATACATATATA
>Ga0126342_10015372_pt1 | contig 13421 bp, 13 predicted proteins | sample Cyp1metagenome_FD_92528 | JGI IMG/M metagenome (GOLD analysis project Ga0126342, IMG submission 92528) | Coral microbial communities from Lord Howe Island, Old Settlement Bay, Australia - Cyphastrea 1 metagenome | ecosystem: Host-associated > Invertebrates > Cnidaria > Coral ...
ACCCATCATGCCCATAAGACATCATTGCACTCTTTCCCACATTGCCCGTTTCAAAAAACAGCAATCAAAAGGTTGTCAAGCCTCTGTGTCCGCAGTTTTCTCTGGAGCCGCCGGGGCCTGATGGGAGCCAGTCATTCTAAGTGTTCCATCCATCAGAGGGATTGGTTTGTTTTGGGTTGTTTCAATTATGCCTGATAATATTCAAATGCATTTTTTTTTAAATCTATATTTACATTATATATATAGATATATATGTTGTTTGTTATATATTTGCATCACACACCCACCTCAGAAGATTCCTCTGTGGCTGCTGGTGCCACCACTGTAGCAACCTCATGGGTGGATGGTTATGGTGGAAAGTTTGATGACACGGGCGGACCATTTGTGATGTTATTGTTCCCATGATACCATCAAAAAAAAAATATCATGGTCCTCACCTGCCCATATTATGGGGCCATGGAATCGGGATGAATTGGACGCATTCAGTGTTTCCCCCATGGCTTGTTTTAACAAACAACAATGAAAAGATATGTCAAGCCTCTGTGTGAACACTTTCCTCGGGAGCCGCCGGGGCCTGACAAGAGCTGATCTTTCTAAGTGTTCCATCCATCAGGGGGATTGCCTTTTGTAGGCTATTTTAGTTATATCCTGAAAACCCAAAATTGTGCATCTTAGTACATTTATTCTCCCCTAATACAAGAAACACCAGCTCTTCAATACACCATTAGACCAAGATTTACACGTTTGTATTGGACCCAACACCCCAGGAAGAACGCATTCTAAGTGTTACATCCACCATAAATTCCAATGACCAGTACCTACATCAATTCCTGTCAAATAAAGCTTGGGGTCTTGATGAGGTCATACCCCTGTATATATATATATCGCCCTCAGCTGCCTCTGCGGGTTCCACAGCATCAGCTGATGGCACGACCGGTGTTTCCTGACCAGGAATGGATGGTGCATATATATATAAATGTATATGATAATATTTTATGTGTAGATGTGACCAAAAGAAACGTTATTTCGAATATATATATATATGGATGTCTTTTCAATACCTGTTTCTAAAAAAGTCTGAATCTGAACCCTTGTACAAATTGGGACCTATATAGTTCCCGTCCACAAGCCACCCGAAAACACCTTGGACATCCTGGCACATTTCTTTGGAGCACGAAACTGATTCAGGCAACATTCTAACAACCAGCTTCAACAGGCTTGTTGCCACTAGTCCCATACCAATAAAACACACACTTTTTCCCCTTTGCAGCGAATTGTTGAGACCATGACGTGGCTGAATGAATCATGAAATTCTTCTTCTCTTGACACAGCAGCACATCCGAAAGATTTGATGGAAGCCAGAAGGTTCTGGAGAAAATTCTGACACTACATCACAGCTTGAAGCGCTAATGTCAGACATTCTGCTACTTGGGGCATAGGTGGACATGTCGCTATCAATCTCCGAGTCAACGAGAACTCCATCCACGTCCCCCTCTTCCAAGATCCTGGGGTCAATCTGGTCATGATTTACTCCAAGATGTTGTGCAACATGCTGCACTAGGATCGGTGGCTGGACCACACCGGGTGGCTCCACTATACCATGGATCACGCCATCTGAGGAAATGACATAAATTCCGGGCTCAAACAGGCTCGTACTTTCTTCTGAACTTGAGCTTAGATCACCTTCCGCTGAAGTATTGTCACCCGAGCTAGAAGTATCATTGGGTAGGTCTTGCGATTGCACCTCACCATGGCTGTTGTTGTCATCGTCATGCTCTTGGCCATCAGGAATGTAGTGAACGTATGGGAAGGGCACGTTTGGGGATCCCATGCCCACGTAATACGATGTCATTCGGCTGACGAATCCTTCATTGCTGGATTCAGCATCATTATCAGTCTCACTATTGCCAGCCTGTTGCTCGTCCGCCATGGGGCATGCACTGCTTTTCGGCGGTTGAGCTTAGTGATTATGTATGTGTATCATCAAGAGCCAGCAAGACCCTCACTATTTACATGCATGCCAGCCAGCGCCCAAGTACGCATTCATATATATATATATATACTGATATGTATATATATATATATGTGTGTGCGTATGTATGTGTGTTTGTGTTCCTGCAAACCTGTTTTGTCCTCTTTGTCCGCTGCAAGCCAGTCCTTGGACATCTTGGGCCAAAGCCAGAATTATGCATTCCATGTGTTTCTTCAATGGACAGACCTCGCGCTAACAGCTTCCTTGTGTGACATATATATTACATTTAAAAAAAAGAATCAATATTTTTAAATATATATATATATGTATATACATATATATATACTGGAGTTTCACCCGTACCCACTGTCGGACCCATACCTGTCCTTGTTCTGATTTGCTTGATCTTTGGCCAGTTTGAATATGTCTACCACTGTTTGCACAATGGGAGGCTCTGGCGCCCGTTGCTTTGGCTTTTCTTCAGCCTGGAAGGTCAAAGAAAACAAAGCAGGCATATACCACTCCCACTGCATTCCAAGTGTTACAGCACTGGAAAATGTAATGATATTGGCCCACCGTCCAACCCATACCAGTCCTTGGCTCTATTCTTCTCAGCAATCTCTTGGGCCATACGGAATACATCTATCTTTTCCTGAACAATTGGGATGTTCCATCCTTTAGGAACAATGGTTCGTTTCTTGGAGGCCCGCTTTTCAACCAGCACCTGCCGCTTGCAACAGGGTTGAAATAACAGCCAAACTGTCGAACAGAAAATGTATGTGCATAAAACCTTATATATATACACACATATTCATATATATATATATAATATTAATATTTCACCTGAAGATAGAATGCCTGCATTGTGCGCATAGTTTGCCAACCGGCTTTTAATATTACTACCTCAGCCCCCCAACAAAAAACAACATACACTGAGTCAGTGTCTGTCCTCTTCATGACTCGGTTTTTCTTCTGAAACTGTTTGGTTCTCCAGGTCCTGCCCCTCCCCCACATTACTACCTCATTCATTCTGTACATCTCCAAAAAAAAATCAAACAAACAACTATATATCTACACTGCTTGGGTCCTCTTGGGTGCTCGGTTTCTCTTCAGAAATTTGCGGCTCCCCAATGAGATCCTCCTGGCACTTCAAGTGATTCATGTATGTATGTATGTATGTATGTATGTATTTGGAGCCAGGAAAGCTGTAAACACTGTTGCATGCATGAGCAAATATAATGTGTATTTAAATATATATGGAAAACTACTTTTACTAGTGGCATCTACTTATATATATATATATATTTATATATATATGTGTGTGTGTCCATCCTGTTATAGATGCATCTATGGTGTTGCAAGCTGCATTCTATGTGTACATACACCCGGTATATTCACCATTGCAACCTATGTCCTGTCCTGCAAATCTCCTGGCGCATTCACAACATCATCCTCAGACGTGGCGGGAGAACATATTTGGAAAAAAACACTAGAACTGCAAATGAACCCCTAAAATTATATATATACGTATATATATTTATATGTATATTGTTATGTATATATATATATTATATAAGAAAGCACCGGTAGAACTCAAGTTTGGATCATGTGTATAATATATATTATATATGTAACAAAAGCCTGTCTGCTTGCAGCTTTTAAATTTAGTTCAGTCACATCCCCTGCTAGATAGTGATGCCGAAGGTCAGGATCAGAGCAGGGGTGCAGGGCGTCGTAATGACCGAACACATGTGAAGGATCAGCCACAGATTGCGTCCATGAATAATAGAGGTGAACCAGCTGAGGTGAGGTGGGTCCAAAGATGCAATCTCTCGGAAGATTAGGGATGCTATTATCTCGGACGTTCTCGTAGATCGATGGGTCCACTGTGAGCCGAATTTGCATACCCAAACACTCTGAGATCCACTTAAGATCCACTATTTCAAAAGAACCATGTGTCACCACTGACATGATGTTGTCTCTGAGTTCTGGAAATCGCTCCAATGCAGTTTCACCTCAGTTGTAGACAGTCTTTGTGAAACACATATCAAAACACGACAATTTTATGCATATAATCAAATATTTGTAAGGAAATCGATATGAACGGTTGTATTTTAAAAAAAAAATGTAGTCGATACAAGCATCAACAAGGTACAAATTGTTTCACATAAAGCCTTGGACTCCAAAATTTCTTGCTGATTCTGTCTCCTGTTGACGGGATATCCTGCGTCATTCCTAGAAGGGTTGCCAAGTTCCAAAATACAACGCGCATGCACCTGTATCTATATCTATATCTATATCTATATATATATGTATCTGTATCTAAAAATATATATATATTTTTTTAAAAAAAAACGGACATAAGCATTTATATGTATATATACTTAGAATATAGGTACCCAGTGAAAATATTCATCTTTTTTTTCAGGAACGTCACCTAATTCCATTGGTTTTCATTGTAAAATAGTTTTTTTTAATAGTTCCACGACACCGGTCGTGGGGGGTATTCTTCGGTGAGCTCGAAAAACTCATTTTTTTAATACAATATAAAAATAAATTGATCACTTTGGGGACCATTTTTTTTTGCTGAAACGGTCTAGTTCAGGAACTTCAGACATCAGGGTTGTTACTCCCCAAAGGGAATTACGTATATATATATATATAATACTTACCCTTATACATGGAAGAGACCCAATTCCATGTTTCGGTGCACTAGTATATGTATAATAAATATATATATACACATAGTATATTATCGACAGGCATTCTATGTGTACAATGCTCAACAATTTCAAATATCTGGGTTTCAGCCCATGTCCTTGGAACTAGCAAGAAGGACTCTGGGTCTTGACCACAAAGAATTGCCCGCCAACCGCATCTACCATCTCCGGCTACTTGGATAACACGGTAAGGCAATAACTGAGGCTGGGCAGGTTTCTCTGAATCGTTCTGGGAAATGAGATTGGTAATAGAGGAGGTCAGTTTGCGATGCAAATGCTGCTTGTTGTCAATCATCAGGTGATGTTCCCACACCAAATTGGCCTTCTTGTTTCGAGCATATCCCCATTGAGGAGATACTGTATGAACAGAATCCGGCTCATCTGACAGCTGGTACATCACCAATTCGCCAGGATTGAAAGGATGTACCTCATATATACACATTCCATGTGTTAAATACATGGATAATAACGCAAAACTATATATATGTATGTACAAATCAGAACACATCAAAACCCTGTCCTTTGAAAAAAAAACTCAATTCAAACTAAGCTACCAAAACACACACTGGATCTGATACGCCTTCCTTTTGGAATCCAGTCATCAAATTGATCCAGCTCAGCTTATCATCCGAGTGGCTGCCGGCAAGAATCACACCCAACCCTTGAAGATTATGTTCTGTTCTAAACTTCTTCAATGTCTCACTCGCAAACAAAACTTCAAAGGATTTCCCAACAACGATGTTTGTAGAGGATGTACGGCTGCCCTTAGTCTCACCCAGGCAAATCCCCACAATACCTGGCAAACGTTGTTGCCAGGTCTGGAAAGTCATCACAGCGGCCTTGTTGAAACTTGTTGCACATGCTGGCAATTGTGCCATCTGTTCTGCATCTACTGTCACCAACTCTGCAGTAACATCCTCATATGCTGCCAGTTTGTTTTCTGTAGCTTCACCGGGCTGAGTGCACATATCATCTAATGATGTATCTCCCCAACCACGAGCCATCTTTCTGGCTCTGGATAAAGCCTGGTATTGCAGTGACACTGGGTGAAACACATAGGATGTGTTTGTTGGGCGGAAATCAACATTATATGTATATATATATATGTAGTCGAGAACCGAAACTTAGAATGACGTTTTGGAAAGTTGACCAAACGGTTTTACACTTATACTGCTGCCTAAAAAGGTTACACATAGAATGCGTCCAAGGGTTTGGGGGGCATGTGTTTTATGTTTTTTGCTGACTTCCACGTGAATTATGCTTTCCTTGACGATTTTTGTCCATCCCTGCTGCATTTGTAACACTTAGAATGCCACACCAATCCTTTCCTCTTTCATTTTATTTCCTTTCCTTTTTCCTTTCCTTTTTCCTTTCCTTTTTCATTTCCTTTTTCATTTCCTTTGTCCTTTCCTTTTGTCCTTTCCTTTTTCCTTTCCTTTTTCCTTTCCTGTTTCCTTTCCTTTTTCATTTCCTTTTTCATTTCCTTTTTCCTTTCATTTTTTCCTTTCCTTTTTGTTTTCCTTTTTCCTTTCCTTTTTCCTTCTTTTTTTTCTTTCCTTTTTCCTTTCCCTTTTCCTTCCTTTTTTATTTCATTTTTCCTTTCCTTTCTCCTTTCCTTTTTCATTTCCTGTTTCATTTCCTTTTTCCTTTCATTTTTCCTTTCCATTCTCATTTCCGTTCGCCTTTCCTTTCCCCTTTCCTTTCTCCTTTTATTTCTCCTTTCTCATTCTCCTTTCCTTTCCCCTTTCCTTTCTCCTTTCCTTTCCTTTCCCCTTTCCTTTCTCCTTTCCTTTCCTTTTTCCTTTCCTTTTCCCTTTCCTTTTTCCTGCCACTAAATGAACCACTAAATGTTCTGCCTGGCTGACAAGGCACGTTCTCATCAGCAGAGACCTTCATTGATGAAAAGCCCTTTTGCAATTTGCCGCACAAACGGGCCGAATCCAGCTTGTTAACCCACTGACAAGCTTCTGGCAAAGATGAGAACGTCTTTGCAAGCTCTTCCCCATGGGCAGAAAATTTGGCTGGAAAAGACCACGTGCCATCATTCTCAACAAGGGTAATGGAACCATGTGGAGAAGAGCTGCAAACTTGAGCTACATCTCGTTCCACATCCCCTCAGTATGGCATGCACATCCATATATACATATATCATATCATATATATATATATACATATTCAAAATAAAATACATTGGTATATATATGTATATATATAGGTAAATATATGTGTGATAAATTCTATTGAACACATAGCGCCATGCTATGCATATCAAGAAACTTTATGTATTTGTTTACGGAAATATATTCATATATATATATATATATGCCCGGGTGATGATTTGTGTGTGTAAATCAAACGACTGAGGTTCGGACGTACTTTCTCACTGAAACACAGCTGTTCCAGGCAAGATTTCTGTTCGGCCACTGTCCTCCCCCTCAAAACCAGCCCGTTCTCCGCTAGCCAATCTTTGCGCTCCTGCCCGGACAGTGTACGCATAGAATGACTGGTTGGAACACATAGAATGTGTCCTGACCAAAGAATCAACAAAATGCATGTCACACACATGCATATATATATATATATACAATTTTGATATCTAATATATATATCTCTCTCTCTATGAAAATCAAAATGCTCTCGCCCAGCCTTCCCGCGTCGAATTTCAAAGCCTGTCAGAAAACCTTTGGTGCTCTTGTGGAATGCCAACGCTGCTTGTCGTGCAGCCTTAATGTGCCCGAATTGACTTATCGTAAACTTCCGAGTGCTCTTGTCGATTTGAACGACATACCTCAGGGGATTGGCCAGTGACAAACTCTACTTTAATATATATATATATAGCTAACACTTAGAATGATACAATGACGTATTAATGCTGTAAAAACAAGAACTTATTAATGCTGTATTTTGAAAAACATCAAACAATATCCTAATGAGTGGATTCCAATAGGGAAATAAAAACGTCTACAGTCTGGACCAGGCAAAAACATAGTTGGCACATATCTCTATATATATATATATACATATATATGTTAATTTTGGTTACATTTGACATGCCTGGGTTTCAATAGTGTTGGGAATTGATTTCAATCAGAGATCTGTATGTGTTTGACTGCTCGACTATTCCCACCCCTGGAACACTTAGAACGGCGGCAACAACCATGAATCAACGAATTGGAACCATCTCAATCACAAAACACACACAATGATAGAACATAGGTGCTGTGATTTCATCTCTTTCACTCCGGTCGGAAGAGCTTGGAAGGTTCCTTTTGTATCAAGGATTGAAGGAGGTGGCTCATCTGGTGGAGGCAATGGAGGCGTCCCAACAGATGTTCCTCCTCCGCGCATATGTCATTCATAGAAATAAAGTGGTGCCAGCATCAAGAAAGTAATATATATATATATACATGGTATTGAAAGACAACGCTGAGAATATATATATAGGGTTGTTTCAAAACAAACAAGAAAAAATACTAGGAAAACGTCCAAACTCCTCTCCTTTTGCTCCTGGAGTGTCGTCTGCCATATCGATGTACCCCAAATGGCAGCCAACGTGGAAAGGGTCGGTTAGTACACGGGCCGGCTCACTTTTATGCAAGACAAAGAATATATATATATTAAGATATTCATTATAATAGAGGCAAAAAGGAAAAATCACATGAAAACCACATTTGTCACTTGTCGGTTGAAATTTATTAGTTCTGCTGATGAGTAGCGGCCATGTGTCATGCAGCCAAAGCCAATTGCGCAGGACGGGCAGAATCATTCAATGCAAATATGAAGATATCTCAAGATGTTTATAAAATTTTGTAAAGTTGTCTCTGGGGTTGGATTGGTGTGGCATTCTAAGTGTTACAAATGCAGCAGGGAGGGACAAAAATCGTCAAGGAAAGCATAATTCACGTGGAAGTCAGCAAAAATCATAAAACACATGCCCCCCGAACCCTTGGACGCATTCTATGTGTAACCTTTTTTGTAGCATTCTAAGTGTTAATCCGTGTGGTTAATTTTCCAAAACGTCATTCTAAGTTTCGGTTCTCTACTATATATATATATTATATTGCATACTTGACTTGTTGACTTGGAAGTCTTCGGACTGCTTTGATTACATAAAAGATACAAAAGTGTATCCCGAAACCCTTTCCACACCTTCGGCAGCCACACAGATGTCCACGTTCTTCAGGTTCCAGTGGCTACATCTGCAGTGGCATCAGAACAACAATTGGAAGATTAGGAAAACAAATCCCCCAAACCCAAGTACCAACACCGTTGCATCTCCGTTTTGATGTTGCAACTATGATCAAACATTAATGATCAACGAGAGGATTTTGGCGACTTTCCCGAAATTGGTGTCTGATCAATTCATACATCTGCGGCTATGCATGCTTTCTTTAACCTCTTTTTGGAAGAGACATCATGTGGTTTGCAATGGCTACATTGCTGTTGATACTTGAAACAATGGGATTTGTAGTGGATACCCTGGGATTGGGCATTTACTGCATTAAAACGCATATAATATGATCTAATGACATCTAACGGGTCTTGAACTTGATTGCACCAGATATGACGGGGCAAAATGATAGATATGATGGAGTTTGCACCAAGTATGGAGGGGTTACATGATGGATCATGATTTGCACCAGATCATGCGCTTGATCGGGTCACCTCTCATCCCAGGTAACTGCGGGCCAGAGCCCCAGAACCGTGTACTCAAAGCCCTGGCTGATACTTACAGTGACCATTCATAGCCTAACCTTGGAACCGGTCATATAGTCATAGGTATCATATTACAACCGCAAAAGGATGGGTTGTGATGGATTGATACAAGCAATGACCAGAAAATTTGTGGCTCCCTTGGCACCCCAATTTTCACCCCCTTCATGCCAAGCTTCCAAGCTGGGCTGGCTGAAGGGTGTTTCCATGTGTTTCCCAGACCTCTGCCACAAACCAGGCGTGAAGCGCAAATTGGGTTCAGTTTCATCTGAAATTTCCTGCCAAAGTTCATGGAAAACTGTCTTCATTTTGAAACCGCTTCGCCACACTCTGGCCGAGAAACTTTGCTGCTCACAAGGGAGAACACAACATACTTGTCCAAATCGCTGACAACATCCTCATTCTGAAATTCCTGCGCTCTCAAGCATAAAAGGAACAAAATCAGAACCCTCCAAACAATTCAGTTAAAGTTAGGACACTACTAATCGATGTTTTACATCTGGCCAACATGGACCAACTTTAACAGTCGCAGTCCCTGTCCTGATAGTCTACTAGCACCAGTGTCGGCACACATGCGACGGTGCAGTTGGCCTTGGCGCCAAGACGGTGGAACTCAGATCAGGCACCAATTTCATGCTGCATTTAAGTTTTCTTACCAGGCAAGAGAAGCTCGTGGTTTACAATAACAAGCAATGGAAGTACATCGTTTAACCTTTAACCTTTCAGTAGCACCTGATCAGGATCTACATGTATGGGATGGAATTGCTGTTTATTGGAAGGTTCTCAAACAATGGACTTTGCCATCGGACTTCGTCAGTAGACTTTAGGAAGGTATCGCTTTCAAAAAATGTTCAAAAACATTTTCCAAGGCACAAATCAAAGAGCAGACTGGACCAAGAAAATGCCCAAAACCACATCTGAAAACAGGAACCATCGGGTCAAAGTCTGGTAGAACAGGGATGGACTGAAGGGTTCATGATGCAATTCCTATGTCAGCCTGTCTAAATTTTATGGGAACCATACATTGAACCTATCTACAAACTGGAAGATGCTGCAAAGTGCCTTTAGGCCGCTGCCAAACTGCATCGGACGTTTCCATCGTCTGTTGCTGGCATCTGCGGTGGAACTGACAGCAACGGCCACGGAAGACATAAACTGTGTTTTTCTTTGGTTGATTGAATGGAAAACCTCCAGAACATCATGTTTTTCCAAAAGTCAATGGGGGTTGCTGGATTATTTTCCTCAACCAATCCTTCAGATTGATGGGTTCATGCGTGGAGAGAATTATCCCGGCCAAACTGAACGCAAAACAATCTGCGTTTCAGATGCCATTGTCTACCAGGATGTCCCTAAAAATCTATTACAAGAAAAAAACATGTATTTGTGGTAAATGTTCATGAAAATTTAACGCGTATAATATACATGATAAAGCACTCCTCAGGACCTTTCAAGTTTCAATTCTAGTAAAGTCATGTGCGTGTGTTTTTTTATTGTGGGTCCACTGCCAGACCATCCCCGGAACTTGGGGCCTAATAGGCGACTGGGTTGCACCCCAAGGTTTGACCAAAGGAAATGAGGGTTTCCTAAATGGGGGTACCCCAAAAGGGATGGTTTATAATGGAAAATCCTATAAAAATGCTGGTCACATCAGTTGGCTCATCCCAGCAACGAACTTTCCCCAGGCCTCTTGTTCCCTTTCACCAAAAAATGTGGCAGCCGCACGCAATGATTTTTCATTTTTTTTTGTTTCTATATTTTGCCAAATATGAGTGAATCATGGGATGAACATCCATCGGATTCGAAAAGTATGAGCCAATTTTTTCCGTTTGAACAATGAGTTATGTTTCTTCGATTTCGCACCCCAAAAACTTGGTGGCGGCGCCTGTAAAGGGCCCGCGGCCTGGAACGTCTTGATCATTGCTTTCTGTTGTTCGCGACGCAAAACTCCCAGTTTTTGCATGTTTGGATCTGTAACTCTGAGGTTTGGATGTCCCTTTCGTGCTGTAAAGGTTCTCAATATACCTCATGTTTGGTCATTTCGCTAGCACGAAATGAGGTTTTGGCGTTTAAGCTCCAAAAAAGTTTCGTTCGTCAAAATTCCTTGCTGCTTCTTTTCCTTGAATCACAAGCGCCTTCAGATATGAACAGATCCTACACTGATCAACTATGTGACATGGAGTGCAAAGCTACAGCTAAACTGACAGATCTACCTAAATGTAAATGTCTTGCACCCCGCCTTGCTACCAGGTTCAGCTAGGTAACAAACGCTTGTAAATGACTCTACGATTCTTTGCACAGCCAAATGAATGCCGCTGGGGCAGGACTTGTGCTGTGCCATACTTGCACAGTCTCTTTGAGACAAAATTCATAGGGCTGTGATCTCTAAGATTCTAGCCTAAATTCAAGAATGCTGGTGCCCACTTCACGATGTATCAGAGTTGCTATCTGACTCGCCATGGTGGTATACCATCCATTCCTCCGGGTCACTGCACTCACAAAGTTCACTGTTGAGATATCGTTGACGTCTCTGGTTTTCTGTTTCCATCACCTCATCACTGTCTGATTGGCTTTCTTCCTCTGGATTTTCATGTGGCTCACCATCAAGCATGCTCATCAATTGATTTGCAACTGCATTGACATGTCTGCTTTCAGTTGGGTGGTCGTTGCTTGAACCAGCATGGACTGTATCTGCAATCGCTGATCCAATGTTGAAAGCTCGTTCTGCAGCATCCATCTCGATGACAACCTGAATCAAAGACATCTGATGCAATGGAGAATTCTCGTCCTCTGATAAATCCTGCATGTTGCGCGTCATGACCGACGCTGCGTAGCGTGCTTCTGGATCTGAGCTCCTGCACGCTTGCATGACTTCTCTTAGAACTCCAACGACGTTGTTGGTACAGAGTTCTGCGTTCTTCTCCAACACAACCATCAAGACGTCTCAAGCACCTGTTGTACATCCATGTCAACATTGCTTCAGGTGACCAAGCCTCGTTTGGAAATGGTAAATCTGCAGGGGTCTCGAAAAACGGCATACCAGACACATCAGTTGCATGAGGGCCTGTAACAGGCAGATGAGAGCTGGTGGCTGTACCAGCAGCTCCAGCTGCATCAGCGCTTCCAGGAATTGCTTCATTGGGCGTACTCTCACCATCCACCTGATCAAAAACTGACGGTCCCACAATTGAAGTCCCTTGCAACGTAGGCACATGCAATGGTGTCGATGTCGACGCGTCAGAGGCTGTTGATGCTGAAGTCCAAAACCTGTTGAAAATGGAAAACATCCAAGGCAGAATCATCAGAAAACCAATGATCATCGTTGTCACAATGATGCTCCAGCCATATTCCAAACTTTCAACGTCGCAGCCTTGCAGCTGAAGCAGGCTCAAGGCGCACAGAATGGATCTGATGTTCTGACGCCTCACAAAAACTCTTCCAGGATCATCACAACCTTCCGACGCACCTGTTGAATTGTTGAAAAGCCCCAAGACTGACTTCAAAGATTTCATCCGGCCAGCACTGAGCCTCTTTGTACCTATGTCTGCAGGATTGGTGTGGCCACTGATGGAACGCAAAATGATGGAGCCACTTGCAATGAGATTCTGTAACCAAAGCACACGGCAGGACAAATGCGGAAGCCTGCCCACTCCTTGTCGTTGAAGGATTCCTTTGGCTCCACTGCTATCTGTGTAAATGAACATCCATGTTCTACGGCCAGTCAACCAACCAACCAAGCGGCTCAGCAAAATGCCGTCACTGGCACCACTGCTGCAGGCATAAACCTCTGCCTCCACTGAGCTCAGGCTGACCACCTTTTGCGTCCTTGAAGCCGAAAACAGAAGGCATGAGCCTAGAAACATCACACAGCAGCTAGCTGATCTCCTGGTGTTTTCTGTGAAAAACGTAAACCCAAGTACACCTCTCGTGTACCCAAATCAACGCTTTCATAAAATCACTACGCCAGACGCAAACACCTACTGTGGTTGCGGCTCCGCAGTTACTTACTTCTCTGCAAT
>Ga0126342_10015373_pt1 | contig 13421 bp, 7 predicted proteins | sample Cyp1metagenome_FD_92528 | JGI IMG/M metagenome (GOLD analysis project Ga0126342, IMG submission 92528) | Coral microbial communities from Lord Howe Island, Old Settlement Bay, Australia - Cyphastrea 1 metagenome | ecosystem: Host-associated > Invertebrates > Cnidaria > Coral ...
ATGATGATGATGATGAATATAGTTCAGAGGACGACATGTCGACAGTGTCCGATCCAGATTGGCAGTTCACGTCGCTGTACACAGTCCTCCAACCACCTGTCAGCACTCAATGTGCCAAACCTTGCGTTGGGATGGAATGTGCCGCAGGTTCATTCTGAGTATTTTCTCCATGTTCCTCCCACGGATTTGGTAGAGCAGCATGTTTTTGCTCGGTCCAGCTTTACCCAAAAAAAGGTGGATAAAGGGTTTTGTGTGTTTTATTTTACCCCCAAAAGTTTGTGTGCACAATAGGGTACCATCCAAACAATTATATTATTGAGGATCTGACACCCACGGGGCACCCAATTGAAAAATTGTTTGGCTGCATGGTTTAATAAGGCATTTGACTATTTGGGGAAATTGCATTTTAAGGATTTACAATGCATATGGTTTTCTAAAGTAAATGGACCAGCTCGACCCAAAGAAAGGTGGATAAAGGGTTTTGTGTGTTCTATTTCACCCCCAAAAGTTTGTGTGCACAACAGGGTACCATCCAAACAATTATATTATTGATGATCTGGGCCACTCATGGGGTACCCCCTTGAAAAATTGCTTGGCTGCTGTTTTTAATAAGGGTTTAATCAGGCATCTAACTATTTGGGGAACCTTGCATTTTAAGGATTTACAATGCATATGGCTTTCTAAAGTAAATGGGCCAGCTTTACCCAAAGAAAGGTGTATAAAGGTGGATAAAGCTTCTCCTGAAGAAAATGGACCTAAGAATAAACAAATCGCGATAGAGGCCCGCCCCCCACAACTGGCAGGATACTGATTTATTTAGGAAAAAAACACAACAGGGTACCAGGACACTAATCGCTATACCAGATTAATGATAATGATTATCAACTCATACAGTAGTCTTACTAACTTACCAACTTTATACCAGTGTATAATCATTATAGCATTGGTTAACATCACCTAACAATGGTTGTCACCATATTATAATGTATATGTATTTATGGAATCTAACACCGTATATATACATTTGCCATGTTAATATATTAACCCTGTATGATTAACAATATTTATATATATATATATCAATATCCTTATACATTTAAATATATATATATATGCATTATATGAATCACCAAGGTATATGTATATATATACACACATCTGCCATAAACCCTCATGAATCTAACGACCAGGAAGGCGTCCGCGGCTTCTGCTGGGAGCCGGATGACACGGGCGTCTCGCGTTCGGACGCGTGCCACATGGTGCCTTGGGCAATAGCTTCGAAAAATGCGGTGATTTGGCCAGTGAAATAGGCCCAGTAAACAACATGCAAAATATGTAAAAAAACATGTGATTTAAGCAGCAAAATTGCATGTTCGCTCGCAAAAGTGATTCTCAACAGCAAAACTGTTTGTTTTGCCAATGGATTTTGTGTGTTTACTGATGACATTGCCAAAATTGGGGATTGAAGCAATACGAACTGGATCATTTTACAGGAAAGAAATTGCCAACAACTGCGGGGCATTATGATCAAATCAACCAATTGTGGTTTAAGACAAATTTTAGTTTATCAAAAATGAATCATTACAACATACGTCTCTGGCTTTGCTAGTTGTGACTGCTTTATATTGGGATAGTGACTTGGGCCTTCTTTAGCGACCTACATTCTGAAGCCCTCAACACCCAGTATTCCCATATGTAGGGTATATTTGGAAACCAAGAAACTAGGCATTCGAGACTAAATAGCCAATTGTTAGAAGGTGCTATTGAATGTTTTCTGCACGTGGCTGCAATCGAGCACTGGACTTGAAGCTTCCCTACCGGCGAAAATTCATCCCTTCCTCCTAATATATAAATATAAAGTACCACTTCTAAACCCATATATATATATGTATACATATAATAAAATACACATTGCACATATATAGTATAGAATAGCCTATAATATAAAATTCTACCTTCCCCCTAATATTTTTAATACGTGTTTAGTATTGGATTTGTTCATTTTAGGGATCCATAGAGATGGTATAGAATCTGCGTAAAACGCGCCAGTAAGTCTAAGTGTATGTCCACCATTGTAACATGTTGTAAACTAACAAAAACCATCAAATAATGACTTTATACTTGTGCTTGCTGTCAAACTTCAAGCATCTCCTTCTTCTGTTCAATGACTTCTTCTTTTACAACCATTGCTTGCCCAGTTCAAATGAGAATTTCTGAAACAAACACTCATATATGACTCATATCCTCTCGTTGATAATCTCATTCTTGTTTAATCCCAACATGTCTATTGCTAAAGTCTCGGCTGACACCTCCATCTGGTGAAATCCGCTCCAGGAATACGACATGTATCGCGCAGATATGGATGCCTGTTGGCAGGCGAATTTCCCAGAGCCCTGACAGCAAGTGGACGCGGGGCAAGCCGGGCAAGCCGGGCAAGCCGGGCAAGCCGGGCAAGCGGGGGCGCTCTCAATTTCAGCTATCATTTGGATTCAACAAGGGGGATTGTCCCAGATGACATCGACTTACTGGTGCTCCAAACGTAGGAAATGGATGGGTTGCTGGGGGTTGCTGGGGTCATCTTATTTGTCCATTCAGTTGGGAATGTCATAACCCCAACTGACTTTCACTCCATCATTTTTTTTCAGAGGGGTTGGCTCAACCACCAACCAGTAGTTAGCCAGTGGATCATTCCCGAAAATTCCCTACGGCTCCAACGCACCAGTTGTTGTTGGGCCCTGGGGGATTCAAACATCATGAAACCAGGGTGATTTCACAGCGGGAACATGGTGATTTTTCATCACGGAAGAAACTTGTTTTTTTCGACAGATGGGAAGGGTAAATTTCACGGAGGAACATGGTTTTATTATTTTTTTTGTGCCATGATGATGATATTAGATATGACCAGTATATAATATGTATATATATATGTATATGTACTAAATCAACCCTTATTAATTTTGACTCTTAGAGAGATTAGTCAATGAATATTGGTTGGATCGTTGGAATATGAAAATCGCATTTACCCGGCTTGGCAATGAAACATGGATTGCCGAAAAATCCTCCATTTATAATTAGATGACTTGGATTCGCTGAATATTTTTTTCTCTCCATGGGAAATCCACTACTTGGGGAATCGATGAAGGGAATATCTTTTATTTTTTGGTGGTTCCTTAAGCGAATCCATGATGATATTCCCCTTAAAACCTTCATTCACGGTGGATTTTCAATTGCCATGATTGATGACACCGGAGGGCAATGGCGTTTTTTTTATTTATGTCAGCGAGTATGGGGCTTGAACCAAGAAATTGGGATCTTCGTTGGATATGATCCCCATTATCAGTGCTTTATACTTCCCATGTCAGGCATGTCAAAAAACAATAAAGTTGATAACTATATCCCATTGTATCTGCGATATCACATATCTGAAGTTGATAAATATATCCCATATTCCCATCAAGAATCCCATAGTATCCCATGCTATGTGGATAAACCAACATCATATTCGCCCTCGGCACCCTCCGGTCAGGCAACTCTTCCCGAAGGTGCCATTTGGAGAGAGATTGAGGTGCACAGCGCTGCTTGCGCAGCGCGGGGTGCTGTGTTTGGTGCCGGGGCTCTTCTTTGTGGTGAAGAGCCATCAAAAACGATTGATATGGCCAGCATGGTGGATATGAACATATAAAATATATCAAGTGGAACCCTCCGGGAATTAAACATGGCTGGAAAATCCATCATTTATATAGATGATGTTCCCAACTAGGAACCTTCATTTAGTTTGGGGATGTTCCAGCTGGCCGTGTTCGTTAGAAACAATGGGAAAATGTCACTGACCTTACTGGCCCGTTTCTCATGGGTTTTTTTCAGCATCGGACATTGGAGATTGTTCAACCTAAGTAAACTCCATGGTGGTTTTAAACACCTGTGGTTTCACGTGTTGAATGTTCAGGCCTTAGTTGGGATGATACCAATGACCATCTTTTTAGATGTTTTGGTTTTTTAATGGTGCGCTTCATGTTCACAGCCATGGATCGTTGTTAGAACCCAGGTTCTTTGTTGGATCCAGGGGTTCCTGCCTGGGTTTCTGCCAGATCGAAACGACAATGACCTGCGCTGCGCAGCATTTGCCACAAAACTGGGATTGCTTGAAATGTGATGGACCCACGGCGGTTAATTGTACGTGGCAAATGGCAAGGCGGCTGTCAGAATGTTTTTTTTCAGCCATTGAAATAGCTGGTTGGTGGTGACTGGAACCATGGAATTCTATGGCTTTCCAGTCAGGTGGGAATTTCATAAGCCCAACTGACGAACTCCATCATTTTTCAGAGGGGTAGGTATACCACCAACCAGAATAAAGATTTATGATGGTTTTTCACGGGGGGTCAGCCAACATGAATGGAGAGTAACCAACTATCCAACCACGACTTAACCGATGTGCTTAGGGCTGGTGCGATTCTCAATGGCTTCCTATGGGCTTTTCCAGCATGGTTAGCTAAGCGCCCATAAGTTTGGGTATGGGCCCTTATAGCTATCGTGAAAGATATCCACTTAGTTCACAGGAACTATGCCCCACAGTAGACCCTGGATTGGGGGTTGCTGTGGAGACCCCTGGTTGCCTTGCGGCTGGTGACTGTTGATTGCTTCTCTCACACCTGGGTAGGTTCATCTAGTAACAGGAACATTGTTTTTCACCATCATGGGGTGTTTTTACCACTCAAGCAAGTTTAAGGTGAACGCGTTGTTGTGTTAAAATACGTCATTTTGATTGGTGTTTTTTGTTCTCAGGGTATTTACCTAGTGTGATAATGAAAATTGCGGATACATCTTTAGCTATCAGATAGTCCCATGTCATAATGTGGAGCCTGGAAACCGGATAACCCTACATGTCAACTTCTTCCAATACGCTCCAAACCGGAGTGAACATGGGATGGGAAAGGAGGGACAGCAAAAGGAGACAGGGGACGACAGATGGTGTACTTAATGAGGAGTTTTTAGCACACGGTATGCGAACGCAGCTGCACCCTAGACATTTTGGAGATTGCTTGGTTCCTGGTTAAAAAAAGACTGCAAACTGCAAGTACTCCGCATCGCCCCAGGGAAGTATATCCCCCGGCTTGAGCGGCCTTGGGCTTCGCTCTAAACTTCACTATGGGACCCAGGTCTCCTTGCAGACCTTGAAGCATGTGCAGGAAAGCACCGAAATGGCCAACCTCCGGGATGCTGATTTGGCTGCGCGGTGATGATTGCTGAGGAGGGCGAAGCAAAGATGCAGGAGCTGACAGTGCCGAGACAGATTCGAGGCTCTCGAAGGTGAGATCGAAAAGATGAGCGACAGGATCTCCCGGTTGCTCCGAATCACCAGGAAGACAGAGAAGCTGCGAGCTGGCGGCCTTCTCCCCGACAGAGAGGCTCTCAGCAACCACACATGGGACTCCGACATGGACTGAGGGCAATGAAAAAAATAGGGGCACGCGTACTGATTTCATGTGGTTCTAGTTTGAGACAACCCCATTTCCTATATTATCATTGTTTTATATTGTTTTTGTATTTCCCAGTATAAATCACCAGCTGATTCCCGTCATGGATTGGTACAGTAGAAAACACTTGTCATTCACGGCAGCCACTTGCTAAGGAGAATGGAACTCTTGGGTCGTTTGGTCTGCCGATCTAGGCCCTGGTATGCTGTGGTCACTCGCGGTGGCGGGAATTGTTTCCTTGTAAACCTGGGATGGGTCCTTTGGCACGCTTATATAACAATCATATTTTACATACGATAACATATTGGAGGTTAGCACAATCCATATTGGATTCCTCATCAACTAACAAGTACAAAGGCACGTCAGAAGCTTTTGAACACTTGCTGCACATGGGAACAAATAAAAAAAACATATTTTCTTGCAGAGTATCTAGAGTTATAGGCTGGCAATGTCAATGTGAAGTCGAAACTAAGGTTAGCCAATTGTTTCCTTAGTTGCAGTGATTGCAGTGTGTTGAAATTAGGTCTGAGAATCTGATAAAAATGATGCAGGTTGTTGTTTTTAATCGAGGTGGTATCTAGTTTTCTAGGTTGGATAAGTATTCTCTGAAAATCATTCCACAACTCCGACTCGCAAGTGGTTACTAGCCCATCAAGTATACATTAATTGGACACCTTCAGTACAGGGACTTGCTATGGTTCCCCTCCAGTTCTACAAAGCGGTAACAGCTTTAACAGGTAGGTTGGTTTATAACAAGGCTGTATAACTAGGGAAATCAATGTGCAGAAAAAGCGGTTACAAGTGGAAGTCTTGCTTTGCAAGCGGGATTGCCCCGCAAGTATAACCAATGGCGGATCTTAAAATTATACAAAATAGGTCATTTCTTCCTACTTGTTGTTTTTGTGGGGAGACCCAGCCGCTTTGGGGGGGGCACTCTTTTAGGAAACCTAGTTCGTAAATTTGATAAACAGTCAACAACACCGACCCATCTATTTCCTACCCATTTATTTTCCCAAAAAAAGCATGGTTTTGTCCAAACATGAAGAATTATGATAGACCACTGGCATTTCGTTTCCCACAAATTGTCAGGTAAACCCAGCCGGTTGATACCTGCCAGTTCCACATTTTTTTTGCCCCCCGAAGCTCTACAGAGCCTGCAGGCCCCAAGTGCATCGCTGGAACCGTCTCCTTTGACAACGGCAAGACGGTGCCAGACACCTGCAGCAACTGCAAACCAAGGACTAAACGTGGGTGGGGAACCAATGGTACAGGAAGGGACCGGTGCCCTCAAGACTGGCAAATGTGGATTTGTCGTTGACTGTTGATCTGTAAGTTGATAAACATAAGAATGCAAACAATTGGATTGGATTGATGGTGGATTGACATATGGAGGTTTCCTGAAATAGGGGTACCTCCAAATCATCCATGTTAATAGGGTTTTCCATTACAAACTAGCCATTTTGGGTACCTCCATTTTAGGAAACCTCCATGTGCTGATGGCATAAACCAACCAGATTTATGGGGATTCAACCTGAAAGTTATAGGTGGGGCCAACAAAAACAGGGTTTGCAACGGGAATAACCCCCTAATCACAGTTAGGTTTATATATTAAAGGCTTATTCAATAGGAGGGAGTATATGGGACAGAGGAATTCACTATCCAAAACAAATGGAAAGTAGACAACAGTTGGGATATCAGCCAAAACATACTAAGTTTACATATAATGGGGGTATGACCATATGACCAATCAAGAGGGGAATATGACATGATGTGATTATAACTTATCAAAACATAGAACAGGGGTTGATGTGAATGGAGTGGCTTGCTCCAGTTTGATGTTTGCCGGAAAACCATCAATATAACCAGTATTGTTTATAATGTTTTATATATAATGTTTATATATGGTCAATCAGATTAGTAGTAAAGCCGCTTAGAAAGAAGCAAAAACAGCAGCCACCCCAAAAAAAAGATCCAGAACGGATCCAGAAGTTACAACTTGGTAAGTACCCTCTGGTATCATCCAGGTATCTGCAAAAAATAATCAGTGCCAAAAATTCTCTGGTGACATCCTTGACATCCTTCTGTGGCACTTGGGAGCTTGGGAGGTCTTAAAAACGCCTAAGTTGGTCAAGCTCACATCGGATGCTTCATTTCCATGGAAAAATTCCAACACTTTTTCGATGAACAGGGCCCCATAAAAATGGACATCTCCATATTATATCATATTATCATATATTATCATATTACTACACTTACCCTCTGGTAATTTAACATAGCTATTGAAAATGACCATTAATAGTGGATTTTCCCATTAAAAATGATGATTTTCAATAGCTATGTTAAATTACCAGAGGGTAGGTATTGGTGCAACTAAACCAACTTAGTTAGGGGGCCTCACAAAACGCATTGACCCTGCGAGGACCTGCCCTCAGTACCCCGTGAACTGTGACGCCCGTATCTCGACGCAACGGGCGACGCCTGTATTGTGTTTTTCGGAGACGTGGATGGATACGTCTGGGTAATAAGAGGTGATTCCACCTGGGAAATTCCATGATTTTTCATGGAAAAGTCCATGCTTAATGGTGATTTAGTGGTGAACTACATGGGAAATTCATGAAAAATCCATGATCAACGGTGATTTTTCATGGTGATTTAATGGGATCTAATGGAATTTATCCATCAACAATGGGGATAATCAGGTATATATCTGGGTAAAATTCATCACGTCCCCACTGTTCTCCCGAACCCTGGAATCATGGTTAATAAGAGGAATCATCCCAAAATGGCCCAAGAATTCAGGTTAGTGAAATATTATTTCATTTACCCAGATACATGGGAAGTGTTCAACCCCCCTCTGTCGGTTGATGAGCATCAGATGATCATCAATCACAATGAATCCATTGTGGTGACCCCCGTTAACAAAGTAGTATAAGGGGACCACAGAGTATTTTGATCACTGCTCACATGGACTTGCCATCTGCAGTTTTTGCCGTTCATGTCTATAGAAATTTGGATTATTTGGATTTAAATGGGAAGAGTGATATGATGAGGACATAATGGAATATACCCTTTGTCGGTAAAAAAACGATATTTAACTTAGCTATCGAAACTCAGCATTTTTGCTAGGTAAATCAGCTATAAAGTGACCACTTCTGGAAAAACTACAGTAGAGGGTAGAACCAAAAATGTTCAATTACATTCACTTATATATAAGGTTTGAATGTGAGCGTGGCAAACCTGGCTGAAGGTTGAATAGATCGTTTGCACAGGATGGGGCCCCAGGTCTTTAATTATGGTTTGTGGTAGATATAGCTATAGATAACTATAGATAATTATAGATAACTATAGATAACTATAGATAACTATAGATAACTATAGTTATCTATAGATAACTATAGATAACTATAGACATCTATAGTTGGTTTTTAACTATATTAACAATAGTGTATGATACTTACAATTATATTTAGATAGAGGATTATAAACCAACTTATAATTGTGGGGGCACCATCCCGTAATCATGTGACATTTTGGCTCTATACCCCATCTATAAATGGAGTATACATGGAGGTTTCCTAAGCCATGGTGGTACCCAAGCTCTCTGGATGGTTTATAGTCGAAAAAAAACAACAAAGAATGGATCATGAACACCCCATTAATCATTTATCCCATAAATCACCATTAATCAGCATCATTAACCATCATTAATCACCATTAATCACCATTAATCACCATTAATCACCAGAGGGTATTGTGATTTTATAGTGGTACCACCCCATTTTTAGGAAACCTCCACATGGCATTTCAAAGCCAGTGGTTTCATGGCATTTCATGGGCAAGGCCTCGTAGGGAACCTTGGTTTACCAACACGGAGTGGTTCTTTCAATAGGACAATCATCATGAATTGACTAGGTTAACCTTGGATGGGTACTGAAAAATCCTTTAGTCTTTTGAAATCAATGGGATTATCTACTGGCCGGCTAAGTTTTTTTTGTAGAGTAATTATCTAGGATTGGCAATGTTGATAGCATGGGATAGCCAATTGTGCATATGTTTTTTTTGACGAACCCCAATTGGTGAAACCTGGGAGAGTTTGAAGGTCCTGGATCCCTGCAGGGTAGATGGGTGTGTGGTGGTAAACCCAAATGCCATTTTCACCATGGGATTTATTGGGTAATGCATCTTTTGGGTACAGGATGGGGCCCCCCAGTGATGTTTGTGGGTTTATAAACCATATCAAAACTCCTATTAACTATAGTTATATCTACCATAAAGTCACTTATAAGGCAACTGAACGCTATCGACTGGGGGCCCCATCTTGTATGTGTTTACTAGTTCTATTGGCAACAAATCATTCTTTTCTTAGTATTGGATCCAGCGGATCTACCGGATCTTGGGATGTTGAGCTCATGACAGGGATGTTGAGCTTGGTGAATGGGATGATCTTTACATATCTTTACCTCATGAAACAGTAAGAAATATGTGAAACATGTCCCAACTAGCTGCTGCTTAGTGGTGACTGGAACCATGGAATTTTTATGACTTTCCCAGAAGCAGTTGGGAATGTCAAACTCATACTTTTCAGAGGGGTATGTATACCACCAACCAGGTTTTATATGTCCCTTAGCTGCAATGATGATCCCAATTGACGATGATGGTATTTTGCAGCTTGTGTTACCCTCTGGTAAACTAACATAACTATGGAAAATCACCATTTTTCGTGGGAAAATCCACTATTTCTATGGCCATTTTCCATAGCAAACTGTTAGTTCACCAGAGGGTACCCTCATTCACCGGCTTTTTTTCGCTGGTTTCAGGTTGGTATGATGAGAGGCAATGTCACTGGAACGAGTACAACTTCAAGATTTGCCACTTGGTTTGGTCTGATCTTTGGAACTGGTTGAACAACAAAAGGAGAGACTTAGTGACTTGGCCAACAAAAAACTAGGATTCGAACCTCAACATTAGGCAAATCTCCAGTTCTGGGTTCTTACAAGCCTATCCTTTTAAAGTGAGGTGAACATGAAACAGTCCTTGGATACACGGATACAAACAATATATTGAGAATTGTTGACAGAGCAGAGCATCAGAATTTTTGGGGATAGATCAATATGTATTTATATTTTTTGTAAATATATATATTACATATACATATATACATATGTATGTATACATATATACATATGTATGTATACATATATACATATGTATGTATACATATATACTGTTTGATGCTTTGGAACATGAATTTTATTTTTCCCATTCAGTTGGGAATGTCATCATCCCAACTGACAAACTCCATTTTTGGAAAATGTTGGGGGATGAACCTCCATAGCTATGCCTTCGCTGGATCCAGTTGCACCTTCTCGGAAGCGCTTCGGATGGTTCGGATCCAGCAGCGATTGCCATTGGTGTAGGAACACAACAGAAGACATGGTCTCTCTTTAAGGGAATGAGGATACAGGGTGGGGCCCCAGTTCGGAATCGCTAAGTTGGTGCGTTTATAACTATGTTCTAACAATAGTGTATGATACGCACTTATAGCTATATTTAGATGGGGTTATAAACCAACTTATAACTGGGGGGCCCCATCCTGTAGGTTATTATGGGGATTATGGTATACATACCAAAAACTATGGAAAATCACCACTTTTAGTAGGTAAATCAACTATAAAATGACCATTTTCAATAGCCATGTTAGTTTCCCGGAGGGTATACTATCGGATAATAGGGACAACTATAAACCAACCAGTATAATGTGGAAGTTTCCTAAAATGGGGTTACCACAAAATTGATGGTTTATACTGGAAAATTCGATTAAAATTGATGATTTCGGGGTACCTACATTTTTAGGAAACCTCCGTGTACACACAATTTATATATATATATATATATATATTATTATTGTATATTATGATCATACTGTTCTTACCAGATTTTCATTTACATACCATCCCCCACAACCAATATAAAAGGGTATGAAGATCTACTGGGTCAATATTGGTTCGATACGAACTAGTACATTAATCTTTTGCTACCAATGGTAAAATGTATTAGCCAGCTGAAAATTAGATTTTTTGAGAGGTATCTAAGATTCACCATGTATACACATACTATAGACTATAGATAATTATATAGAGTTCTATATCATATTTTTCCCGAATTTGAGACACATACCATCCCCACAACTACTCAACGGGAACTTCAGGACCCAATACATGGAGCTACGTAAACATACCATATTTTTGGCCATATGTGTATTTTTGGTTGGGATATTCCCTGACATTTAGGCCTGAAAAATAGGCCTTATACAGGCCTGATATGGTAGGTACCTCCAATCAATCGGTTCAACGCTTGGCCATCATCACGCGGCCAAGATCTACTTGAAGGATCTACTTGGCCCAAGACGCACCTAAGAGTCAGGGTTATCAACACAAACACACATTATATATATATTATATTATGAGGGTTAATTTTATTGAAATCCTCAATTTTTATCATGGTCAACTTTCATGATTTTTCCAGAATTGTTGATTACCTTCTGGTAAACTTACAAAAACTATGGAAAATCACTAGCTATTAATAGGTAAATCAACGAACTAAATTGGCCATTTTCTATAGCTATGTAACAAATTACCACAGGGTAAATTATATTATATTAAATTATATTATATTAAATTATATTATATTATATTATATTATATTATATGTGGTTAACACAATAATAAACCACCCCATTGTTGATGGTTTATACCACCCATTGATGGTGATTTTGGGGATGGTTTATTATTGTTTTAACCACATTATACCTGGGTTTGTTTAAGGTGATTTTTTTACTTTCCCAGTGGAAAATCCACCATTTGGGGAATCTATAGTGATTTTGTTTGTTTCTTTGGGGCTCCTTTAAGCAAATGCAAGCATATATACACAGATTATACGATGTCTCCTTTGTTGTTTTTGAAACCTATATCATCTTACCAAACAAAATAGTATGTATATGTTATAGTATAAACCGTATATATATATATCATTGTTGGTTTATTGAATCGAATATACAGAGTATATATATATATACATATCATTCCTGGTTTAGTGGTCAATATCCAGATTTTCGACTATCCATTCTATGGGGGTTCCTAAAATAGGGGTACCCAAAATCCCCCAAAGTTAGACTAGTTTTTGTAGTTTTAGTATTGAAACCCCTATGTTAATAAACACACCTATATGTAATAATGATAAAAGAAATAAAAATAATAGTAATAATCAAATAGTAAGAATAATATATAATGTTTAATTTATACAATATTTATATTTTATTTTATTTTATTGATATTTTATTATATTATACTGTATTATACTATATTGTATATTATTCATAATATGGTCATTATATTATAATATATTATATCATGTTATATTTATCGTCTTATATATTATATGTTATTTAATTTTATTATATTATTTTTTGGTTTTTATTTTTTAAAAGTTTTTATTGTATTATATCATGATGAGCTATTGTATTTTTTTTTAATATTTTGTATTTATTATATATTGTATATTTTGAATACATATATAGTGTTAATATCATAGATATATATATATATATGTTAGTAACTATAAACCCATAATCATCAACCATCATGGCATCAGGCCTCAAAGGCGGGACAGAAACCTTGGAGAACTTTGCTTAATTGCAGTACGATGGGGTGAAGGGGATGAAATAGTGATAGATTACTTGATGTCTATGGCCAAAAATATGGTACTAACGTACCTCCATTTTAGGATCCTGAAATTCCCATTGATGTAACGAGTCTACTTAGTTACATCAATGGGAATTTCAGGATCCTAAAATGGAGGTACTGTACCATATAAGGCCATATTTTCTGGGGATATTCCCTTACATAGGCCTTACATAGGCCTTATATATGGTAGGTACCTCCAATTTAG
>Ga0126342_10015374_pt1 | contig 13419 bp, 9 predicted proteins | sample Cyp1metagenome_FD_92528 | JGI IMG/M metagenome (GOLD analysis project Ga0126342, IMG submission 92528) | Coral microbial communities from Lord Howe Island, Old Settlement Bay, Australia - Cyphastrea 1 metagenome | ecosystem: Host-associated > Invertebrates > Cnidaria > Coral ...
ACCAGAAGATATTTGGAACGTTGAAAAATGCCTACGCCAATCCTACGCAATCCTTACGCCAGCCAGGTAAAACCACACCAAAAGCAACATCCAGTTTACACTCTATATAAACCCTTTTATATTTAAAAAAAACATAGCTCATTTGAATCGTCACTTTGGGGGTATACCCCATGGACAAATCCATTAATCGATTATTCGTCCAAATCCCAAACTGGTTTGGTCGTGGAAAATGACCATGTTTTCCAACGTTGAATCCCAACGTTGGTTTGTTCAAACCATCTTTAAAGGTAATTTTCCCATGAAAACATCACCTTTTTATAGATGAGATCAAATCAATGAAAGCAAGAATTCTCCATTTTACCATACTTTACCCTACAGTAAACTAAGATAAAGGTGGAACATCCACTATTTCTAGATCACTTTCCTAAGGAAACCATCGGTTTTCATAGCCTTTCCCCCAGGCTTTTCGTGGTCAAACTCCGCGCCGAGTCCAGCCACGGATGGTTTCCTCCACTTTCGCCACTTGCTCTAAACCCGCTGCATCCACCTGAGGCATGGAACTTTCTGTGGATTTTTTTCATGGAATCTATGATAATACCTATGGTTTATAGGTGATATAAGTGATATATCTATAATTCTATAGTTAATGGGGTTTATAAACCAATGGTTATACTGTATCAATGTGAGGCCCCCAAGATAGCTAAGTTGGTGAACATAACTCCAATAACTATAGTTTATGATACGCAAATAACTATGGTATTCATGGGGTTTATAAACCAATAAACATAACTGGGGGGGGCACCACATTGTATGATATCAATGGGAATTTCAGGATCCTAAAATGGAGGTACAGATTCCATATATAAGGACAATTTTTCAGACCTAAATTTCAGGGAATATCCCAACAAAATATGGCCCAACATATGGTACTAACGTACCTCCACTTTAGGATCCTGGAGATCTCCCATTGATTCCATTCTGTGGAATTTCAATGGGATCTATTATACCTACAAGGTGGTGCCCCCAGTTATTAGTTGGTTTATAAACCAGGGTAACTAGTTCGATATATCTACCATAAACCCTAGATATTGGAGTTATGTTCACCAACTTAGCTAACTACGGGGCACCACCTTGTAATATCAATCTTACTATTTTCAATACTATATCATTTACCAATATTTACCTATTCTACTGTGGATGGGCCAGCAAAATCCGAATCACCAGTTGAAAACGGTGGTAAACATCCCATGATTTTGGATGGGTTTCAATGGGTTTCAACCATCCTTTTGGTGGTGCAGGATTTCTTAACCACCCACCGTATTTTGATGGTTTAAAGTTTAAAGCTTATACCGTACCACCATGTACCACTCATTTATGGCAAAATTGGGTATAAAACTATACTATTGTTTTACTAACGTAAGGTTACCTATATAGACTTATAACGTTTATACAACACAAATTTATGGCAACATTGGGAATTGGGGATACTATTGCTTTACGAACATGACTGACTTTAACGTGTTGCTAGTAGTTTTTTTTCGGATTGGATCATCTCATTTTCCCATTCCCTACTAAGCACTGGTATCAAAATGTTGCCCTCTGGTAAACTAACAGTTTGCGAACTGGAAAATCACCATGCTATTAATAGGTAAATCAACTATGTCTATGGCCATGTTCAATAGTTATTTTGACATAACCAGAGGGTACATCAGTATATACTATATATTATATCAATATATACTACATCAATATATATTATATCAATATATATTATATCAATATATATATTATATCAATTGGTAGTATATATACTGATTTTTTTATATTAAACAGCATATAAACACCATACACTATACAGAATAGTCCATATATTACTAGTACCCTCTATTGAACATGATCAGTCATGATCTGCATCCTCTGAATATCAAGGTTTTCGCGGGGGAGACTTTCTGCCGGACTGGCGCCTTGTTAAGCAGCACTTTGTCTGCAAAAGCCACCTGGGAAACAGCCAGGTTCACCTTTCTAGACGCAAAAAGTGGAACATACAATGTGGTGCCCCCTAGATAGCTAAGTTGGTTTATATCTCCAATAACTATGGTTTATGATACTTACTATGGTTAATGGGGTTTATAAACCAATTTATAACTGGGGGGCATACATTGTAGATAACATAGTGGAACTATTCTCCTCAGATATGGCATGCAATAAGCAGTGTCATTCAGCAGGAGGTATGACAAGCCTAGTTGCTGAAAATGGGGTCCACAAAGTCTGATGCCAACAGCAGCCAAAATCCGTCGGTACTCTAAGGAACCATCAAGAATGGAGTAGCTAAAAGAATCGTCTCCACGACGTGTTTGCGTCTTCAATGAGTTGACCATTGACAATTTGATTGTTTCTGTTCACGAAGGCTGTTGAGGAAAGGATGTCTGCGTCCTTCTGAAATCCAAGATAGAACCTCAAAAAAAAACTCTTAAATACGACTCTTGTGTTGGAAACAGCTAACCTGGGTTTCTGGTTCCATATCAGATTTCAGGGCGTGTAGGGTTCCACTGAAACCACAAAAAATGATTAAACTGGAAGGATTCAGTGTTAATTTCCAGCCCTTTTTGTGTCACCGCTAAAAATTATTCCAAACAAGAAAACCAATTACATCACCATCAAGCCCAAACTAGAAAGCACGGATTCACTCTTCTTTTCCTTAGATTGCCAAGCTATCCTTTTTTCGGAAACATGGATCGATCTATCGTTGTTCCAGTCCCACCCAACCTGTTGCGCGGATTCGTTCACAGATCCCTCACTGCGATCCTGGCGCTAAAAACAACGAAGGACAACGAAGGAAGCTACGAAGGTGATTAGGCGCTTAGGGCATGCCAAATAGGGGATTGATGACGTCCAACATTACTGGGGATAATACTCGGGTTAAAAATGTTTATAGCTGTACTCAGGTTATAACCCATAGGATCCATGTATGCCATATATGGTAACATTTACCATCAATATACCCCAAATGTTAGCAGTTTGGTATGTGCAGGGTGCAAATTCAAGGCTCAGCTCTGCGCGGAAGCAAAAAACTGTTCTCATGTAGTGTGGGCGAATTATCATAATTCAGAAATGAGAACATCTGATAACCCATGATAATTATAACTAACGATAGCAAAGCTGCTGAACATAACTATAGTATGACTATGACTATGGTTTATGGTAATCATACCTTGCTGGTTGGTGGTATACCTACCCCTCTGAAAAATATGAAAGTGAATGGGGTTGGGATTGTCCAATATATGATGGAACATCATCCAGCCATGTTTGGAACCACCAACCAGTACTGGTGCTTAGGGAATGGATGGGAATGGGGGTTGCTGGGATGATCTGCTTGATAGTTAGGGAGTGGATAATTCCCCAATTCCCTACAAGGTGGTGCCCCATAGTTAGCTAAGTTGGTTTATAACTCCCATAACTATGGTTTATGATACTCATAACTATGGTTAATGGGATTTATAAACGAACTCATAACTGGGGGGCACCATCCTGTACTAAGCAACAGCAAGACATAGAGGAATAAAAAAAAACATGTTGGGGCCCTCTGCCTATCATTTACCATTGTTGGTTTGGCTTGGTCGGACAGTGAGGCGACAGTAACCCATGTGAGATTTACTCGGGGATGAAACTGGGCAGTGGAAAAGAGAGCTTTGAAGAGGATCTACTCTGTTTAAATTTGATCTTTACATTCCCAACTTTGTTTTCTCAAGGGTATATACCTCAAAACAATATCCACACGCAAACATCAGTCGGATGCAGAAATGTTTATCTAATGTGGTGAATGCCATCATAAATCCATTTACCCAACAATTCACGAATTCTCCTCACCTATACCCCAAAAAGGGGGTTCGTTTATTGGGATTCATCACACAGCGCTTTTCCCTTTATATTTATAATGTTGTAAGCCCAATGCCATCAACCATCCCCAAGTTTGAGGTTTATGGTATTGGGTATGCCGTTGAGACTGGGATGATGTTTATTACCACCAAGTCATGGTTGGTTAATGGGCTGGTTTTTGATCGGTTTACTCCATTACATTGCCAATCTTAGATACCCTGCAAAAAAAAACTTTGCTGGTTAGTAGATATTCCCATTGACACCAAAAGACTAAAGGATTAAAGTATCCATCTAAGATTGCCCTGTCTGGTTGGCCACGAATCCCCACAAAAATCCTCCATTTTTCTCGTGTTCCCATGCGCATTCCCTAATCTACCACTTACCACATGAAACCCCATGAACTAACCTCCATAAAATCCGGAAAAAATCCCATTGATCCTCATAAAACCCCATACCCCATGGATGGTTCAAAGTTACCTGGGAGGATTCCATTGACCCCATTGATGGACCGTGGTGTTTCTCCACGAACCCAGATTTCTGGTGCCCTCCCGTCCCGCGCCGTCCCCAGGTCCCGCTGCAGTTGTTGCAAGAAATGCACCGTGTCGACTAAGGTCAACACGCCATCCACCTGAGGTCCCCGTTTCGTAACAAAGGTGGTGCCCCCTGGCTATGTTTGTTTATAAGATTTTATAAGCTCATAGTTTCTTTCTAGTATAGTTCTTTGGCCCTAAAACTGTATTTCATCGAGATCTAAAGCAACTTCACCAAGTGGTGGCACAGCTGGATGCATTTTTTGCGAACATTGCTGGGCCCACGTTGAAAGCATGTTTTGAGGTCGAATTGGTGGCCGACACCATCCAGACGTTAGGAATTTAACCTTCAAATATTGGGTTGATACTGCGGATGGTTGCGAAATCCTGCACCACCTTAGATTCTTGCGACCCTATAAATAATGGGATAAACCATCTATCAACTGGCGCAGGATTTCGCAACCATCCACATCGTTGTTCCCACCACGAAAGCAACAGAGAAGATCATTGCCAATCTTAGATACCCTGCATGTTTTTTTTGCTGGTGAACGTAGATATTCCCAGTAATACCAAAAGACTAGTTAGGATTAAAGCCAAATAATCCCATCCACCTAATATTAAGCACTCCCTTAGAAACCAGGGTTAAAGTATCCATGTAAGATTGACCTAGATCTGAGTTGACAAAGAACGCACATTTTCGGAGCACCAATTGGGTTTTACTTTGGATCATCAGGATCAACGAAATTGTACCACCAAAAATGCCAGGGTTAAATGAGGATCAAACAGCCAGCTGGTGGCCCAGAATAGTTACCATAGGAAAATGTGGTTTAATGGGATTTATAGCTGATCTATGATAGCTAACTTGGTGAACATAACTCCAGGAAAACCATGGTTTGACGTTTAGATCTATGATTGTCATGACATGAAAATACACCAACACCAACTTCCCTCATCCACCGCGGAGATTTTGATTTTGTGTGGTGCACATCAATCCCACGTTAGGGTTATATCAGCAATTTATGGAATGGTGGACATGCGGTTTGCTTTCAATTGTAAGAAAGCATAGACGGTGAAACAGCTGTTGCTCAGACGGTGGAGTACCTGTTTGGACTGCCATATGGCTGGCGACAGGAATTTTTCTAAAACTGCGGCTTGATCGTATCCACATGATAGACATACCCAAATGGTACTGGCAACCAGACATAAGCTGCTTGGTGGTATACCTACCCCTCTGAAACATATGAAAGTCAATGGGAAAGATTATCCCATATATTATGGAAAATAAAAAATGTTTGAAACCACCAACCAGTAAGTAAATCACTTTGTCTGAACATGGTATCACATTCCATCCACATCGGAAAATCAGCTCATTTTCAGACCCGTTTTGATCAACTCAGTAGCTCGAGTTCGCATGCGAAGCTCAGGATCTGCATAAAAAGTCTTACACACAGGTCCTGCGCTCGGAGGAGGCACTTCCTCTCCGATTTTGGGGGCAGGACTCAATGGAGGCTAGCTTTCAACATCTTTCAACCCATCAACCTTGAAATGTAGAAACTATGATAACAACAAGGTGAAGCCCTCCAGTTGTGGTTGTTAGTTTAGAAACCCATGAACACTATAGTTATATCACCCATAAACCTTTGTTCACCATGGTGGTGCATCCAGCATGGGATGCAAAAAAACAGTATGTTCTATGGAAACGACCCAAACGATACCCTGCGAAGATTCCAAGTTCCTGCTGAAAAAATACCAACACTCGTTCCTACAATGTGGGGCCCCCAAACCTTATGTTTGTTGGTTTTGAAACCCCAAGAATACTACAGTTATAAGTATCATAAACCATAGTATTGGAGTTACCAACTTAGCGATTTCTTGGGGGCCCCACATTGTAGAGATAGTGGAACGGTCACACAGCAGAGGGGGCTTTCACTGAGGTATGGGGATCTACAGCAGTGAGACGCTCATCTGGCTGGATGAAGCAACCAAGACAAGGCACGCCAAGGGAAAAAAGATCAGAGAGGCAAGGTAGATTATCACATATGGCAGTGGGTCAAAACCCTGGTACCCCTGGTGAACCTCAAAATAGCTGCTAAATGGATGTGAATAACCCCCTAAAAATGGTATTAATAGGTATTGATTCATACCCATATGATCCATATAACTTTGCCACTCTTAGTCAATGTCGTATAACCCACATCAAAAAAAAACAGGGGATATTCAATGGGAATTTCAGGATCCTAAAATGGAGGTACGTAAACGTACCATATTTTTGGCCATATTTTCTGGGGATATTCCCTGAAATTTAGGCCTGAAGCATAGGCCAAAAATATATGGAATCGGTACCTCCAATTGTTCTCGGTTCCTGAAGATCTCCCATTGATTCAATGGAATTTTCATGGAGATATTGGGAATTTTCATGGATAAATCATCCTTCCATCACCAAAAATCCTCTGTGCTGTCCATTCATCTAGCTGGCTTTGGCTTCTGGTTTTTGGTGCTTGTGAACTGTGACATATCATCCCATAGCATCCCAACGATCATCCCAACTATCATCAATATTAATCCAGCCGTTTGGGGTTTATTAATCCAGTGATATATATATATATAGACACTTAAATGGGGTATGTTATTAAGTATGGATGATATCATATATACTATTATCTATATTTATCACTGGTAATTTCATCCCTGGATTAATAAACCCCGTTTACGGCTGTTTCATTTGGGGGGGTACCATAAAAAAGTATTGGATTATGACAGGACTATTGGAGGAGTACCTTCCGACAAAAATAAACCATGGTTTAGTCTCATCCGGGGTTGACATGATATCCCCGTATTTGTTGGTTAAACCTCCATGAAGAAATCCAGATCTGCCCGTTTCATCATGTTTCATTGCACCTGGATCCGCCAGACCGGTGGTCTCGATCAAAATGCCGTCCAACACGCGGTCGGAGTTCACCCTGGGCGATGCATCAGCAGGATGATTCGGCACAAAAAGACGGTCGAGACGGGTTTGGAATCAGCTGGCAGTTTTAAAAAGCACAACTGATGATTTAACGTGCTTCATGTAGCTGCAAACAAAGAACTTGATTTTTGAAATATCTGGAAACTTGTGGATGCGATTAACCTCAACGCGGGTACGGGATCTCGGCAAATTTGAACAGATCCCAAATCAGGAATAAATCCATTTCGCCCCACATAAATTCCAGGGATGGGAGATAGTCATTAATTAATAGTAGTACAGAGATGGCCTTTTACCAAGTATAAGTCAGTTATAACCCTATGCATACAGAACATCTATAACATGTATAACCATTTATAACTGGTAAAGGGCTTTAACTGTATATGGTCTCACCTCATGTTTGTCCCAGCCGAGCGTCTCTGCCCTTGCCGCTGTGCTGTTTGCCGCCTCCGTGTCTGCCTGGCAGGCCATGGTGGATACATGGGCAATTTTCAGGCATGTTGAGTGACTTTTGGATGACTTTTGGATGATTTGTGGTTGAGTTGTGAATGACTTGTGGATGATTTTTGGATGATTTCTTGGATGATTTGTGGATGAGTTGTGGATGATGTTTTGAGGCTTTGCGATGATTTCTTGGGCTATGCATGGTGAACCGCAAAAGGGAGGCGACCCCCAAAATTGCAAATCTAGTTGGGACACATAATTGCTTGACTGTGGCTGGTTGGTGGTTTTAACCATCTTGAAAAAAATGAAAGTCAATGGGAAGGTTTGTCCCATATATTATGGAAAAATAAAAAATGTTCCAAACCACCAACCAGGTGGGATGTTACTAATATTCAGACAAACTTACGTGGGAATACCACCATGCATCATGTGATTATTATAACTGCACTGCCCCAAGATAGACACCCTTCAGTAATCAAACATGGCAATGGACAATTCCCTATAGATACCATTCCCACTAAAACTTTCATTTGTATGGAATTTCCCAGCCATGTTTTGATCGCAGGAGGGTACCGAACCGACGTGGTCCTGAACAGGAAAGGAACCGGGAATCGCAGGAAGGACGCCCCCAAGTATCCCCAAGTATATGTTTGTTGGTTTATGTTGCCGCATCCAATCGTAGATAATTTATATGATGCACCTTGTTTTCAACAGTTTTTGGAGCTATATCCTCTGGTTATTTAACACAGCCATGGGAAATGGCCCATAGAAATAGAGGTTTACCGTTCTGAAAAATGGTGGATCTTTCCATGGCGAACTGTTAGCGTCATAACATGTCATAACATGTCGAGAGTAAATGCACTTAACGACGAGACATTCATTCACTTACCCTCTGGTAATTTAACGTAGCTATTGAAAATGGCCATTTATAGTTGATTTTCCCATAAAATGTGGTGATTTTCCATAGCTATGTTAGTTTACCAGAGGGTAAGCACCAAAATTTAGCGGGTCAAACCCAGCTTAGGCCCTAGCCCTGGCCCTAGCCACACCGGTGGATTGATGGGATGCATCTAGTCACAGCTGCAGCGACGAGCGCCGTTGTTTTCAGCCGTGGTTAGATGCCAAAAGGATCCATCAAATCCCCATGGAAATCTCCTGATATCCATAGACCAACGTATTTCATATCCAAGCCGATTCAAACCTTCAAGTCATTTCAACTAGAATTTCCCCATGTTGACTTTAAAATATTTACCCTCTGGTGAACTAACATAACTATGGACAGATCCACCATTTTTCATGGGACAACTCACTATAAATGGGCCATGGTTTCCATAGCTATGTTACAGTAAATTACCAGAGCGTAATGGGAAAACCACCTATCAATGGGATTTAAATAGGCAACTCAGTTGGGACGATTATTCCCAATGGGAAGTCATAAAATTCATGTTCCAAACCACCAACCAGTTACTGTAATCTATTGGAATATATCAAATATATCTCTAAAAACAATATGGTTATTACCATTTAACCGTAATTGGTTTAACACTCATAATGGTGGTGGCTAATAACCATCAACCAGTTTAAATCACCACATAGCCATGGTATAGATGGACCATTTATAGATGGTTTACCTATCAGAAATGGTGGATCTTTCCATTGCCAATCTTAGATACCCTGCACAAAAATAAAATTCGTTGCTGGTGAACGTAGATATTCCCATGAAAATACCAAAAGACTAGTTAGGATTACTTTGTATCCATGTAAGATTGACCTAGTTAATAGTGATTAATAATGGTTAGTAATAGTTGGTCATGATTAATAATGATTAATTTTTGGTTAATAGTGACTATAATAATGGTTAATAACCCCCAATATGTATTTATGTTCCACTATTAGTCACTATTAACCATTATTAGTCACTATTACCCATTAATAATGGGCTAATATTGATGTTCCATGGCTAACATCTAAAATCAGCCCATTTTTCGTCCGACTCGGCGGGCACGACTCGGGGCACCTTCAGCAGGATCTGCTTCACCGCCTCTACCAGGTCGCTGCGCACGGTGCAGCACAGGCAGCCGTTGTCCAAGAGGACCACCTGTGGAGACCACGGCTGGGGCCGTCGATAGCGATAGCGTTCAGAAACGCCAAACATAGAAAAGTGGCTGAAAAAAACGATGGTTTATGGTAGATATAACGAACTAGTTCATGGGGATTATAATGGTTTATACACCAACAAACATCACTGGGGGGGGCAAATCCTGTATATTTGGGGTATGATGACTAGGGGGTTAGGTCCCTTCTCAGACAGTTTGGATCCATAGGGTGTTAGAAAACAATGGGGATTCATGATGATTCATGAACATTCCTGAGGATTTTCTGCGATGAGTTTTGATTCTAATTGTGGATTTCAATTGGGTAGCCACAAACAGGAGGAAACAATGGGGAGTGAATCACAACAAACACATGCCAGATTATGATCCTGTAGAAATGAGCATTTTACCACAATGAACAAGTTAATGGTAACAGACCTGTGAGTGTTGTTTCTCTCCATGCATACAGATCTTACACATTTACAAAATTATCATTGCTTCTGCGGTGGCTTCCGCCCAGCAACCGCGATGCACAAGGTAGCTTGCGAAAGGGAGCTTCCGCAAAAGACGGATTTTTGGAATCGGAATTTGCTTTCGCGACTCCGGAGCTTCTGCAAGCACGGTAAAACCATCGTTGCCCATCATATGCTGCGAACTTCCGCGACTGCAGTCCGTGTCGAGGAATAGGTTCCAAAGCGTTAGAAAAACACCAAGAATGTGACATCAAAAAGGACTTCACCAACACATCTAATTCGCCCAATAAGGATGGATGGCATAACATATAGGGGATGATCCAAATTGGTTCAACGCCTTTTCAGTCTCATCATCCATCCATGACCTGATATATTCACAGCCGCCAAGGCCGACATGATGCATGGAACGTAGCTTCCACAGGAAGGCTGACATAGCTGCATTGCACCAACCCCTCAACACTTTGTGGGTCTGTGCAAGGTACAGTGATCCATAACCCATGTGTTGCAACTGTTGCAGTGTACAGTAAACACGCCATCTTGCAGCACCTTCATAACGCCCACGCATGGCTAATCCGGATGCCCTGCAGTAACAAGACTTTCGACTGGACACGTTTATCCTGGATTGATGCCTATACCCCCTGGTAAGCAAACGTGGAAAATCCTGGTTTTAATGAAAATGACATGGGAAAACCCATTTGCCACGTTTGATTACTGGAGAGTAAATAAATTGGCCTCATAAGCGTTTACTAGAGGGGTTGTCGGTGCAATTTGCTGAGCATAATCTATAAGTAATATGTTGCTATCTCGGTTGGTCATGATCTCGCCCTTTCCGTTTCGTGAGGACAAAAAAAATGTGGATTGTCTATTTGCAGGTCATAGCGAAGTGTCTAAGTTTCAATAAATACCCACCCTCTGGTTATTTAACATAGCCATGGTATAGATGGCCCATAGAAATAGATGGTTTACCTTAAAAAAATGGGCCATTTCCCATGGCGAACTGTTAAATAACCAGATGGTAAATTTGATGATTTAGGGGTACTTAGGGAACCACCATTTCAATCAGTTGAATTATGGGGATATTTCAATCAGTTTCAATATATCCACCTCAAAATGTCACAAAGACCATCTGTAATTGCACACCGTACTAGGAGGATCGTCCCTTGTTTGGTAATTGGTGGACCTACGTCGAGAAACGCGTCCCCTGAATGGGTTACCCCCTGGTCAACGTTAACAACAAACTATGGAAAATCACACTTTTAAATGGGAAAAACAACTATTCCTATGGCCATTTTCCAGTTCGCAAACTGTTAGTTTACCAGAGGGTATACATGGTTAGACCGTTAGACCGAGGTGATAACCCCACTTACTCCGCACTAAGTGAACCGTTAAGTACCCGCCAGTTTCTACAAGTCACATTCATCAAGAATTGTCTGGCTGGTGGTATACCTACCCCTCTTAAAAATATGAGTTCGTCAGTTGGGATGATTATCTCCAATATATGGAAAAATAAAAAATCATGTTCCAAACCACCAACCAGTTGATTATTGAGGCTTCTCTCATGCATCCCATATCATCCCTAAAAAAAGGCAAAAACAACTCATCAACCAAGCATCATTTTTTGAAAAATGATCCCCATAGTTTTGATGGCTAAAAACTCTCTACATACCCTCTGGCTATGACTAACATAGCCGTGGTATAAATGGCCCATAGAAATAGATGATTTTCCCAGCTAGAAACCTCCATTTATTTTGGGGATTTTCCATGGCTATGTTAGTCATAACCAGATGGTAATTCTTAAATCGTTGAGTCATGTTAAATCCACATGTTAAATGGCGGTTTTTCCCTTCTTGACATCCCATGATGTGCAATTGTAGTTAACTTTTCTCCCGAAGATCAAAAAATAAATCAACAAAAATCAAAACATATACCATCTGGTTATGACTAACATAGCCATGGAAAATCCCCAAAATAAATGGAGGTTTTAATGGGAACATCATCTATAAATGGGCCATCTATACCATGGCTATGTTAGTCATAACCAGAGGGTAAAATACAATTGATTTTTGATTTTACACGTGAACATGTTGTTGATCTGGTTTATCAAATACCAACAGATCAAAACATAGATTTTACAGGTGCTGGTGGCGAGATCAATCCATCTGGACCACATCCGAGTTGACACCCCGTGGCTGAGGCGTTTTCCAAGGCATATTATATATACACCCTCTGGTAATTTGTTACATAGCTGTTGAAAATGGTCATAGAAATAGTGGATTTATTAAGTATTATTTATTAATAATGGTTATTTTCCATAGATTTTTGTATGTTTACCAGAGGGTATCTTTTTGGCCCGCCCATGTGATTTTTTCCCCACCTGCCAGGTGAGGGTTGTTAGATTTTATGTCAGTTGCCTGCTCCTCTCCTCTCCTCTCCTCTCCTCCTCCTCCTGCTCAACCGCGATCCACGCTCAGTGTGCCCTGCCGGACCTCAACCACGACCATCCACGCCCAGTGTTCCCTGCCGGACCTCAACCGGGGACCTTCCCAGCTCAGTGTGCACCGCTGGACCTCAACTGGGACCTGATGCCAGAAGATTTGCCAGATAGAATGCCAGAAGATATGCCAGAAGATATGCCAGATAGAATGCCAGAAGATTTGCCAGATAGAATGCCAGAAGATATGCCAAAACATATGCCAGAAGATATGCCAGATAGAATGCCAGATAGAATGCCAGAAGATTTGCCAGATAGAATGCCAGAAGATATGCCAGAAGATTTGCCAGATAGAATGCCAGAAGATATGCCAGAACATATGCCAGAAGATATGCCAGATAGAATGTCAGAATATATGCCAGAAGATATGCCAGATAGAATGCCAGAAGATTTGCCAGATAGAATGCCAGAAGATATGCCAAAACATATGCCAGAAGATATGTCAGATAGAATGCCAGATAGAATGCCAGAAGATATGTCAGATAGAATGCCAGAAGATTTGCCAGTAAGAAAATGTATAAATGTCATGGTGGGGATCACACGAAGTAAA
>Ga0126342_10015375_pt1 | contig 13419 bp, 13 predicted proteins | sample Cyp1metagenome_FD_92528 | JGI IMG/M metagenome (GOLD analysis project Ga0126342, IMG submission 92528) | Coral microbial communities from Lord Howe Island, Old Settlement Bay, Australia - Cyphastrea 1 metagenome | ecosystem: Host-associated > Invertebrates > Cnidaria > Coral ...
AATTGAATGAAAGAAAGAGAGAGATAGATAGATCGATAGATAGATAGATACATAGAAAATAGATAGGTAGGTAGGTAGATAGTCAGAGAAAGAGAGCGAAAGAAAGGAGACCTCAAGCACCTTCCGGTCCATCAGTGGCTTCGCTCTGCCATCCCTGATTCACAACAACCAACCTCTCCTATAGGTTTCCTATTTTTGAAACTTCCGCCACCGCCTTGTGCGGTACTACTGGTAATATGAGTCGATCTGAGTCTATCGATGTCTTTCTCCGGTAAACCAAAACGCCCTCAGATGCTGCCTCTGCCTTCAAAGATCTCTGACCCACTCGCCTGTTGTTCGGGGCGAAGGGTTTAAGTGCTATGCTGAAATTCCGCTTCTGACGTTGGGAGTGACATCAGACCATTTATTCTTCAAATTGCATGTTTGGCAGCAACAGGCACATGGTTTGAAACTCAAGAAAGTCAGTGGTCACAGGCCAAGTGCAACAATGATTCACTGCTTTCATTGAGCATGTCCCAAATCCAGTTGCACAATCAAGTTGCTGGTTTTCGACGTGTCAAACAATGTCAAACAGGTTGACTGTTAAGTAAAACGATCCTCTCTGTCCTCAGCCAAAAATAGCCGATTCAATTTATACTTGGAAATTGCACAAACTTCACAGCTTCAACCCTTGGTGTTCCGGCAGCATCTCCACACGTGAAGCCGCTGAAGCAGCCATGCGCCTAAGACTTTCAGCATCGGTACATGCTGTCCATGCCTTTCATATGCTCTGAGATCTTTGGGAATCCTTCGTTTCAACATCTTGGCTCTTTCAATTCTTTATCTTGCCTCTAATCTAATTCCTACTTTCCGAAACATGCTATTATCAAGAGAATGGATAATTAAACCTGGTTAACCATCATTATCATACAGTCTCTCTATATAGGGCGTGGTGACGTGCAGGGAGGAAGCCAACCGCCTCACAACCCACCGGCAGAATCCATGGACATCCCCGTTTTGCTGGACAAATGAAATCGCTTTGGGTTCAATTGGAGCGACGGGAGCACAAGAATGCACAAAGTCAGCCGAACAAAAGCTCAGGAGAACTCAGGAGTCAGCCAACAAGAGTCAAGCCGCACAGTGAAAGCTTCCTTCATGACACAGAAATCCTGCATCGATTCCAAGGAAACGAAGATGGTGTTCCGCTAGCCATTTGGGTACCCGGTACCTGCAATCCAAAGTAAACCTGGAGCCTGGAGTATGGTGGAGTATGGCAAGAGCTTCAAGCCTCTTCGAAGCCAAGTTGTGTGAAGCAATGTTTTTTTTTTCAAGTCTTTTCAAATACTGAAATCTTCAAAGTCAGAAAATCTTCTCAAATATATGTTTATATAAATGATACTGAGTTACTCTGAGTTGGTTATGCTGAATTAAAAAGACAAAATCAGCTGCGCTCCTCATCAAGGCGTTTCTGCTCCTCTTCCAAGGCCTTCTGTGCTTCGTGCGTCCAGGTCGCCTTGCAAACTCTTGTCTCATGGTTTTCCCACGAGAAAATATTGACCATGTCACGCCAATATCATTTCACCACATTTCACCTCATTTCAGCTATGTACATGAAAAGGAAAAGGAAAGAACGTTCAAGCATGAACATAAAGCAAGTATCTGCTGAGTTGCTGCCGCTTTTGCATGCAGTGCGTCATCTTGCAAACGGACTAGCTTCCGTGCAAGTTGTGAGAGAGTGTCTTGCAAAGCTTGCATGATGGCAGCAACCAATTCACATTGCCTCACTGCAGACATCTCACGAATGGGTACTGACCAAAAAACTGGCAAGGGAACAGTGACCTTCAATTTTGAACGTTGCCAGACCATGCCAGACCCGTGTTTGGATGTTCCGTCCTCAACATCTGAGTCCTGGTCCATAAAACAAGGGCACGTTGACAGAGAACATAGACAACCGGGTGCTGAAAATGCGTTGAATGTGCTTTTGACCCACTCGCTGCACACCTTCTCTCGGCTGAAAGCTTCTTCTTGCCTTGAAAGCTTTTCCTCAAGCAAAGGATCGTCAAGGAAACATGAAAACTCTTTGGCACGCCTGCAAACGAAAAGGGTGGCATCGTTTGCCATTACGTGTTGGCTTGCATCTTGGCGCATTAGACAAGCATGTTTGCTGGTGTTTACTGAACCCTCCATAAACATCCATAAACAAGCAAAACGTGGAATGGCGATATGATACAAGTGCAAGCAGCATTCAGCTGGTCAAGGACTGCTATATGAGTCAGCGTACAAAATGTCCTTCTCCCTTTCTACATTCAGCGAAGGAACAAAGCAGCTCATCCTACATATTCACCACTTGGAGTTCACGAATCATGTCCAGTGCATTGTCTTGAAGGTCGTGAAACATCAACGGTTTGTTACGCTAATGGTGTTTCCACCACTAAATGATAAAGGCGAAGACTCCATCTCTTGCAAGCGTTGCTGCGTCAAATGGCTTAGCTCCTGCAATGTCAGACTCTTCATCACAATTCTATATTCCAGTCATTGCAAACGCCGGCAGATGAAGGAATGTTCGCATCTCTTTGATTGAGGGTGTGTACTGAAAGGGGTGCGGTGTTGGTTCATTGAAAAGGCATCAAAGAAGGACAGGAACCCTACCCGCATTTGCGTGAAAGGAGGTTGTTGAATCAAACTGCTTTGCCTCATTGGCCCACAATCCTGGAAAGTCTCGCAAAAGAACATTCAGACATTTTGAGTTCTTGCTCGTGAAAAGAGGGTGGCTGCATTTGGCATGTGTTATAACCCACAGCCTCGGTCTGCTTCTGTACTTCTTCAACCAAGCGCCGGTTCGTGCCCTGAAAGACCAATGGTGATGCCAGGCGAGAAATCCCTGGTTTCATCTTCAAGAAGGTATGCCGATGTATGCCGTATGCTCGAAAGAGTCCCTATTTGGTTCCAACACGTTCCAACGTTTTCCACCTCTTGATTGAGTGACACAAGCAGCTCACAAGCACCTTCATGGACCGTAAGGACGTGTGGAGCTCCTCATTGGCCTCTGCCTAAAGATAGAATCAACTGAATCAACTCTGCAATTCTGTCAAGCCACGTCAAGCCACGTCAAGCTTCTGAATTCCTTGTAGGCAAAGCAATGCGGAGACAGGCAAAGATGTATTGCAGGAGGAAAATAAATAAAAAACCGTCTGACAAAAACTTCAATGAAACCATTACTCAACAAGGAATATGTCCTTCAGTATTAGTCGATGAGAGTATCTTTGGGGGCACAAACATAAAACAATTTTGTTATGCAAGCTTCTCATGAAATGCCTTCCAAAACGTGCCATGGAAGATGGAAGGACTTCCAAAATCTATATATGTTGTATTATGTTGTGCTAAATACAGAGGTACTTTGGGAATCATAGTGCATAGGTCTGAGCGTCTGACAATGCGGAGCATCTCAGTGTTGAGATCCTGATGAATCAAGAAGCACCAAATAGCACCAATAAACATTCATTCATTATTGTTCGCAATCGTTCCCTTCATGCATTATGCTGTATTAAAGATAGCACAGGACGGAATGCTCCACTCTTGGGTTCCGAAGGTTGAGAGTATCGGCTAAGGCGTCTTGATTTGATAACTTGGAACACGTTACCGACTTTACCCTTTTCAAGTGAGAGCAATGGATGTCTGGCTTCAACTCAGCCAACCCAACTTGATGGGCTGATGGCAAGCTGTTTTGCTCAAGCTGGTGATTTCGCTACTTTGTCTGAAGCAGAGAATATTTTGCTTCCTTTGCAACAGTTTCGCAATAGAGTTGTCTACATTTATAATGTCAAGGACAGTATATAGTCGAAATGAGCATGAAGTTTTGTGGGTTTTGCTTCATTAAACTGCTGGCAGATCAGGTTTTTTCAGCAGAATCATTTCATTTCATATCATTTCTTTCAGAAACTGCAGGTGTTTCTTCGCACCAACACTTTGATGTTTGTGCCAAATGTGCAGTGTCTTGTCAACATGATCCTATCCAGTGCCTGAATGGATGTTGAGAAATACAGGTATCATTGGCGCAGGGATGACACGGAAATTCAAGCAGCAAAATCCTGAGTCAATTTGTGTGTCCTTCCAAGAAAACGCAAGTCATTAATTCTTGGTCTTTTTTTCGAAATGTTTAAATTGGAGCCCCAAATCATCGTTGAGCATCTTGTATAAATCTAGATGTGTTTTGGCGTCCATTGTTTGTATCCTTTGATCTACTTCAATCTATGCCGGTGCATGTCATAAATTGTGTCTGTACATCAGGTTCGAAGTCAAGTTGTCAGTTGTCACCCAAAAAAGTGCTCCAAGTCTCCAAATATCAAGATTCGCACTTTTAATCAAAACAATACCAAGGATCAAGACGCCAATCCGAACCAGCACATCCTCTGATTCTTTGCAACACAAATTAGGTGTCACAAACAATAGACTCAATAGACCATGCTGCAATATGCCATAACCCCCACCTGGCAACGTTTCTGGGTCTCTGTCAGGCTGGTGCGAAGAACCTGCGGAAGGGTTGGACTTTGCTCGAGGCGCAGTCGAGCGATCAGATTGCAATCACTTGAGAGACCTTCACAAATCTACAAACTTTGCCTTTTCTGCGGACAAAAACATACAAACAAACATGAGACAACGCTCCCAAGAGTCTATTGATGCACACTCGAGCATGCGTGTCCATGCAGTACACCACTCTGTTCAGCGCCAACAGAACGCGTCAACAATTTGGACGTGAAATGCTCTGGGCGGCAGCGCATTGTAGGCTCCATCAGCTGGTACTGCTAAACTCCTAGGCAGGGGTGAATGGCCAATCCCGCACTGGCAGAAATTGGCAATAGGTATGGCAAGCACATGTGAACAACTGACCGACTATCAATAGACAAGAGCATATTTACATGAATGCATACACAGTATACATAGATTCACATATAGAATAGGATAGGACAGGATTCGATAGGATTCGATAGAATTCGATTGGATTAGATTAGATTTGATTTGATTAGATAGACAAACAAATAGACCGATAGACAGATAGACTGATGGATGGATGGATGGATGGATGGATGGATGGATGGATGGATGGATGGATGGATGGATGGATGGATACTCGGAAAATAGAGATCGACAGAAATCGATAGAGATCCACAGAGATCGACAGAGATCCACAGAGATCGACAGAGATCGACAGAGATCGATAGAGATCGATAGAGATCGATAGAGATCGATGGAGATTGATGGAGATCGATGGAGATTGATACTATCTACTATCTACATAAATGATCTCTAAATATTCAAAGTGCATATTACTGCTGACTGTGCCATGCCATGCCACGCTACTCTTTATCTCGGATTCCCAACGGCATCAGGTCACTGTTTCGAAGCTCCACATCCATGGCCTGCACAAAGCGAAGTGAACTGGCAAGGCTGAGCCGACTATCGCGGTTCTAAACTGGGAATGTTCTGCATCTCAAACCGTGAGAAAACATGTGAAAACCAAGTTTGGGAAATTGTGGGAATGTTTCTGTGAGAATCAAAGTCCATCTGCCTGGATTGCAGATGCCAAACGATCGAAACTCACAGGACCTCATGTGTCACAGCCCTGCTCTATATTTTTGTTACCTTCTGAATAATAAGTATAAAACGACATATAAACATAAATCTATATAAATATAAATATGAATATAAATATCAATGTCAATATGAATATGAATACACATATCAATGTGAAAATGAATATGAATATAACTGAATATATTCATGAATATGAATAAATTATAAATATTCATGATCCTCAGTCTCATAGAACGGAGGATTGTTGTGGTTCCAAAGAGATGTTCTCCTCATTATGCAATCTGTCTTTTGGCAAGGAAATACATTTAGAAAAGGACAGCATACACACATAAATGCATTCTACGTACAATTACCTGCATCCATGCTTGACCGTTTGCTTCCAGCATGCAAAATTGGAATAGGAGACCTTGAACCCCTAAACAATCATCAGTCTGCAAAGCCATGCAAGGATGTTAAGGATGTGCCTTTTTGTTCACTTTTGTTTTCTTTGGCACGGCTGACTTATTGACCTAAGCTGTGGTTCCTGCCATCGAGAATCGAAGTCAGCCGCAGGACATGGCCTTGGTTCGTGCATGTGCGGATACATCCCACAGGTAGGAAAGTATAAGAAACATTCGGAAATTGTCACATTAACAGTCATTAACATCATTAACAGAGCTTTACAGCAGTCATGGTTCCAGCCTTCCAGGGCTCTAAGGATCTAGTTGCTTTTGAGGGGCTTGCATTGCAATGTAAACCAAACATTGCTGATCAAGGTTGCTTGTTCAACTTTTCTGTTGGTTTTCTCCACAAAAAGGTCGGAACAAGGAGACTCAGGGAAGGACTGTCGACCGCCCGCTTTAGAGCCTCCAGGAACATTGAATGGAATCACCAAAAAAACAGAATCACAAAGACATCAATCGATTCATTATTTCGCGATTGCATCATCCGTCCACAACCCTTCACCTCAAATTTCAATTTTGTCTGCTCCTTCTCTGCAGTGGCCTGCGCAGATTGAAGAAACGCCACCATCAACTTAACTCTTCATTATTAAAAAAAATGGTTCGCATGCAAATCCAGTATGTTCTGACTTCTGACCCCATATTTTTATGTGGTTCAATTTCAGCCACCAGTGGTAGCAACGGCACTTAAGAATCACACTCTACAACAACATTGCATTTTGGAAGACTTTGGGGGAGCAGATAAAGTGTCGCTTACCAATGTATGAAATCAACACCCAACGGGATTGCTATGAAATCAGTTACTAGTTACTAGATCATAAGGTCTGAGATTACAGGTACCATGCCAAGTTACCGCACTAACGGAAGACATGAACATGCGTTTTTGGAAAAACAACAAACAATACATTTCAAATGTTCATCAATGTTTACCAACCCCCACACCATGCAAATCCAAAAGTATAAACATTGCATCAGCAATCAAGTTTTTCAAACCGCCATTTTGGTCAGTAGATTGCTAAATCCAGGTCTGAAAAAAATGCACGTCACATGAAACGAAATATCGCTGCGATTCGGTTGGGAGCTGTCCTACGAACCACCCATCCACCTGCGCTATTTGGTGCCTGATGGCGACCTGCAAGTGCAAATCAGACTAACAAAAATGTTGTACGAAAAGTTAGGCCAAAACACAATTAAAATGCAATGAAAAACCATTGTATGCTCCAAGTGATAGGACTCGGTGTCATTTTGGCACGGTCTGTGTTTTGGACCACGGCAACCGTTTTGAAACAGACATGTCAAAAACAACGTAACATAATTCGAACAAATGCACATCAAGAACACAAAAATGATATCAATTGCGATCAGCATGTTTTTTCACAACCAGCCTCCTCCATGATTTGAACAGCTGCCGACAAATCATGCCATTGTTTCTTTCATTTGGCAATCGCATGAAACTTCAAAAAATGCAGGTCACGGCACAACATCAACGACACAAACCTGGTTCAATCTTCGCAAACAGTCGAATTGCGTGAACTGAATCAGTTCGGTTCACCAACGCGGTTGCCAATTGATTTGTCAATTTTTGCCACGGTTCGGTGCATGTGCAATGAAGTTTTACAGACGTCATCGACAAGAGGGTTTGAGCCTGTAAACACCCCCAAACCATGATTTTCTTGTGAATCCACGGGTCACATGTGCCTGTTTTTTGATTTGACACAAGGTGCCAAATCAACACCCAAACAAAATCCACATGTTCAGGACAAATTTGTGTGAACACCAGGAAACATGTTACATTGTCAAAATGAAAACGAATCAAAAACATTCAAAAGTTGATTTCAATGCCTAAAGTATTCCCAAATAAACGCCGTGAAAACACAAAATTGGACAACACACATTGTTGGGGTGACACTGTTTTCAAGTGGTTGGGTTGGTGATTTTAGTCCAAAAACTAATGTTTGATCAAATTCAAATCAAAGAGCTTTACATTCGTGTTCCCAGAAAAAAGGCCATAAACATCAATAAACAACTTACAACGTTGCTCTGAGCATTGGTTGACAGTCTTTTGAACAAATTACAAAGAAAACAAAAAATGCCCGAACATGCGCATTCGAAAACCAACATGCAGCAGGATGCTTCACAAATACACCAAAAACAGGGTGGCGGCGCCTTTGGAGCGACCGCGTTTTTTCTGTTTTTCAAAGGCGTTATATGTTTTTTGAAACAAAATCCCTCTTAAAACACGGATTTCATTAATCAACCATGTTCGATCAAAGTATCAAAATGCGTCAAAAACAGTGGATGCGCGCCTCAAAATGAAGTGGGTGTTGTTTTCGTTGTAGCGAAACGCCGATTGTTGAAAAAAAAATGTTCTCGAAAAAATTGCGCCCCAAACTGATTTTTTTTTCGTTTGCTGACTTGCCTCGAAGTGATATCCAAATTTTTGGTTGATTGGCAAAATGAGTTTTCCCAACTCCAGCAAGAGATCTTTCGGGGATCTTGTTTTGCAGCGTTTCCAGTACCATACTTGGTAATCTGCAATTTGAGTTGGTTTCCTGTCAACTGTCGGGTGGAAAGTTGCCTTGGCAAAATTATTTGAAACCATTGAGTGTGAGTGTGTGTGTGTGTGTGCAAGCGCTACAGAAACCGTACAATGTAACATCAAATGCGTATGCAAATGCTATAGAAAATCGTCGAACATAACATCGAGCATGCGTGCAAATGGTGCCGAAGATCGTCGAGCTTAACATCAAATGTGGATGGAATTGCGCCAGAAGATCGACGAACGTAACATCAAATGTGCATGCAAACAAACCAAAAACGTAACATCCAATGTTCGCACGTGTGTGCGCGCAAAACTTTGTGATCGTACAGCGATGTGCGTGTGTGTGTGTGCGTGTGTCAAACACTGTCGACTAAAAACAAAAATCGGGAACTATTTTTTGGTTTTGTTTTTCTCACAGCAAAAGGCCGCAGGCCTGTCTTTGACGTTGCGGTCATCGAAATCGTCATTGACAAGAATGTAAACGTACCGGATGTTAATGCTCCTGGGCGCAATCAATGGTCGCAGCTAGGGGCCCCACATGATTCCACACATGATGCCCATGCATAATTTTTTCGGGAATTTTCATGATGAAATTTGATGTTGCAGTAGGCTAGCCCCTGGACGGATACCAGTGTGCGTGTGTGTGTGTGGGTGGGTGGGTGGGTGGTATGGTTGCATCTCATCCAAGCAGAATAGAAACCGAACGCTTTAGTTGAAAGACGTCAGGCGCGCCGCTCTCTATTTTTGTCCCATGGGGAAATGCTGGTCACTGAGATCCCTTAGACACCATCGCGTTTCGACGGCTGGGCTAGGCAGAACGTCAAGATGAAGTGCCGGTCGATGTGGCAACAGAGTCCCAAACGTTGGATGGAGCGGATGGCTGCACGTGCAGAAGGATCATGCTGCAAACAGCGAGCTGGGCACAAGCAAAGAGCCGTCCATGGGACGATGGCGAGGGTGTGACTGGAATAACGGAAACAGAGAACTGAAACATGTAAGGTCACTTGACCTAAACGAAAATGGAAGCATGATGTGAGTTCACCCGACCGAACTTGCTGGCTGATAGAGAAGGTCTCACGTGAGCACATGAGTCGGTGGGATGAAACAGTGGTCGCGACGAAAAATTCAACAAAAAGTTCGCCCACTTGAGCAATAAATTTCATTGAAAATATGGTTTGATTGCTATGCTCTCCGGCGACACTTCAACTGAAGTCTCAATTCGCATCCCAATCAAAACATTGAGCATCAAACAGAGATTAATGGTTCGAAAACGTATAACAAGGTTATACTCAAGCGAAGCTTGCACAAATAAAACTGCATCAACGTTGTCGAGTTACGTCTTATTTGTTCAGGGGTTTCATGTGCTTCGAACCAAAAACAACAATGTGTCATCAAGTCTGAAATCAGTTTTTTCTGTAAAAAAAAACGTCAAGCGCACCGCTCTTTTTTTTGTCCGATGGGGAAATGCTGGTCACTGAGATCCCTTAGACGCCATCGCGTTTCTCCCCACTTCAAGGGTGGCGTCCAAACATTGATGACACATGGCAAGTAGATCTACTTCAGATCTGTCCATACTCAGGAACTTGTGGACCAATTCCCTTGACAAGACATCCGAAGGGTTTGACTGTTTTCTATCCGGGAAATCAAGTTCAACTTTTCCTCGGTACGGCAGATATGTTTGATGATCAAATCCATATGGTCATTGCTGGACTTACACTTGATCAGGCAAGATTGGACAGCCTGATTGTCAGAGAAAACGATCAACTTTTTGCCGGAGACTTGCTCCTGAAACAGAGGAAGTCCTATCGCAACTGCGAGGCCTTCCAACTCAAAGATGATGGTCTTTTGGTCCTCTCTGCGAATGGCCGAGACTAGTTCAGGAGAGACGACTTCACTAAAGAAGCCCAAACATTTTCCTTGGCAATCTAGAAGCATTCCACCGACTCCAGAATGGACTTCTGGAATCCAAAAAATTATGGGTAGTAGAAAATCCTCAAACGGGTTTATTGAAGAAGCAACCATTTATGCAGAACCTTTGTTATTTTGACCTTGGCTATTGCAAATATGGGATGCCCTTTAGGAAAAGGACAAGGTTATGGACTAACCTTCAAAACTGAAAAAAACTAAACCGTTGTGTAAAAAGGATTGTGGAATGATGGGATGGAAAACGTCATAAAGAAACCGCACAGAGAATGCCCAGCGGTAAGAAAGAAACATGTTTTTAGAATTACACCTTATCCAACCAAAGTGATTTGTATAAAATCCCTCAGGAGTTGGTTGAGGATGTTTTGAAAGTTGTTGGGGTTGTATGTTTTGGGTGATGTTTTTTGTTCTACGCCCTACGCCAAAAGCGATTCATGTCTTAGATATGGTTTTTGTAATCATTCCAGTTTAAATGTTCTGTTGCCAATCATATCATACTTTATCTCTTCAACTCTGTAGGATAGTTTAGACCGCTTGCTGTTATATCCCTTCTGTGTAGTTGCCCTTCTTTTTTGAAAGTATTTCACATCATTATCACCTTCTCGTATGGTGTGACACCCAGTCAGTATACCCCCTTACTTGAAACTGGCTAAAACTTCTTTTTGGCCAGTTCATCAACGCATACTCTAGGACGCAAATGTCTCTTTCATAATTCTTAATCTTGGGTAGTGCATACCTGCTTCATAATCTCAACCCCTTCGGACTTTATACCAATCTCTTCCTCCCTTTTCCTTTTTTAACTTAATTGGTCAAGTGCCCGAGATCAAGTCAAGGCGGCTCACTCCGGCTGCTTCTTCCGTCCTATTACATAGAACCGAAGCACCTTCACTCTCAGCCCCCCTAGGTGCGGGTGGGTGGGAACCTTTCCTTTGGAAGGCCCCTATGAGCCAGCGGTTGCTGACGATATGTACATTTCATTCCCGCAGACACTTTGATGTTCACAGTGAAGTACATTCACTCAAAACTCTTTGAACTGGTGAAATACATTCACCGTTATATTTTCAGCCATATCCCAAACAAGTGGGATCGGGAAATGCTTTCCCAAGATAAACAACAGTCCCCGTCAGGTGAAGCACGTGGGGAAGATCAAACCAAAGACCATTGGGAAATACATTCCCGGGTCGTTGTTGGAAAGCGTAAACTCAAATAGGTGTTTTCCTGTTTGTCATGTCGCAAGCGTGTTTCAATGTTGACGACGCGACGAGGTTACTGGGGAAATGCTTTCCCACGCAGAAGGTGCTGTAAAGTACATCAACAGCACCTTGATGTGACAGGATGTACTTCCTAGCTGTCCCACTCCGATGGACACGTCCACCCCGCGTGACACCCAGTCAGTATACCCCCTTACTTGAAACTGGCTAAAACTTCTTTTTGGCCAGTTCATCAACGCATACTCTAGGACGCAAATGTCTCTTTCATAATTCTTAATCTTGGGTAGCGCATACCTGCTTCATAATCTCAACCCCTTCGGACTTTATACCAATCTCTTCCTCCTTTTTTCCTTTTTTAACTTAATTGGTCGAGTGCCCGAGATCAAGTCAAGGCGGCTCACTCCGGCTGCTTCTTCCATCCTATTACATAGAACCGAAGCGCCTTCACTCTCAGCCCCTTTCAACGACGTCTTCGGGTCACCACGGACCAATCAAGTTCGCCCCTTTAGATTGCTTGCTCGAAGGCATTGATTTCATCAACCCCTCCTTCCTCTTTTGCCTGAGTTCTTTGACTTCATCAAAGAGCTCACTTCCTTTCTCCATCAAAGGATGCGTCTCGAAGACCATTGAAAGCTTTGTAGAGCAAGAGATATGCTGGAGACCCATCCATGAGAACGATGACAAGACCCTGAGGTGGAGGAGAATGCATGAATGCGTGGGAAACGTCAAGACCTTTGAGTCGCAGAGCTCTTCTCGAAGCCAATGAAAGCACGAAATGCAAGCCCTCAATGCTTGGAGTGGGGCTAGAAACCCCTAATTTCGTGCAGAAACGCCTTTGTTGATGTCTTTGGCTACGATTCTCACTCTGACCCTAGTCTCACTTTTGTACGCTGATACCCAACGGCTGGGAATCACACACATTCCTGGATTCTTTTTCTTCAATGCATCAGCCTCTGCCTGACCTATCACCTTCCCAGCTCCACATTTCTCCAAATTGGCAATCTCTTCAGCATTAAATTGCATCAATGAGCTGTCATCAATCACCTCCTCGGGCTTCCACACCAAAACATTGGTACCACCTAGCCTGACCTTCACGCAAGTATGGTCACGTTCTGGCATGAATTTGATTGAATTCAACTCATCATCAAACAACTCTGGGCGTGTCGCAACTGCCCTTTCTGGTCCGGCTTCAAGGCTCCACAAAACTCGTCCTACAGACTGACTTTCATCATCCATCATAAGCAAATCAAGAGTCATGGCGGTTGCCCAGAGGCTCTCTCACGCTCCATCTCTGCCTCTAATTCTTCTACGGGTTGCTCAGCCTCTCTCTTGGTTCTTCCGGTCTCTTCCACGTCCATCTCAACCTGACCTTCCCCTGACCGCCAGCCGGAGCTGGGTCCCTCTCTGTGTCAACCTCCATATCGTCAAAATGCACTTGCAACCTTTCCCTACTCACCTCAACACGCTCTGGACTCTCAACTGCAACACTGGGTGAATTCTCAGCATCAAATGCTGCTCTTCTCCACTTGCATTCTTCCTGGTATGGCCGATTAAGCTCAAAGGCTCGGTCCTGAATGTAAGACTGAGTAAACAACTAGACGACGGATGACCCGAGAGCGTAGAGGAGCAGAGTCTTCTGTTGTTAGTATGGAGACACTATATTACAAGATAATATATTAAAGATGTATTATAGGCAGACGAGAAGAGTAGTATCAAGACAATATATGACTAG
>Ga0126342_10015376_pt1 | contig 13419 bp, 16 predicted proteins | sample Cyp1metagenome_FD_92528 | JGI IMG/M metagenome (GOLD analysis project Ga0126342, IMG submission 92528) | Coral microbial communities from Lord Howe Island, Old Settlement Bay, Australia - Cyphastrea 1 metagenome | ecosystem: Host-associated > Invertebrates > Cnidaria > Coral ...
AAGGATGCTATGGACGCGTCTACAAACTCTACCGTGCCTCAGGCAACAATGCAAACCTCACACTTTCACATCCTACAAGTTGTGTTTTCATTGAGGGGCACAGAGGGGCCTGAAGGTGACGGAGGCTTGTCTCATCCTTACAAACTTTTTTGGCTGCAGTTTGCTGGAGGCCCTGAGGCCCTCCAGGGCCGAGGCCTACATCCCAAACAAAATTTTCTTTTGTTGCCCCGAGGGTGTCAAGGCCTGCCTCGATCCTGCCTGGAGGCTTGCCTCGGCGCCTGCCTCATCACCACAAACCTTTCCTATTTTGCAGCCATTTCCCATCATGATAAGCAATGGAAAACCCCAAAGACACTGTGAGAAGCCATGATAAGGCATGAAACAAATCATGAGCCATGATAAGCATTTACAAACTCTTAAAGCCCACGATAAACCATGAATGAGCAAGACATAAACCGTGATAAACCATGATATACCATGATATGCCATGATAAGCCATGAAAACCATGATAAACCGTGATAGCAATAATAATTCAGGAAGAAGGATGACCAAATGATCTGATAAACTATGAAAACCATGATAAACCATGATGCACCATGAACACAATGATAACCCTTGAGATAAACCATGAAAAACATGTTAACCGATGAAAAAATGATACGTTATGTAAAACCACGCCGAACCATAAAATCAATGAAACAACATGATCAACCATGAAACCGTGATCAACCATGAAACCATGATAAATCATGATAAACCGTGATGCACCATGATAACCTATGATAAACCATGATAAACAATGGTAAACCATGATAAACCACGATGCATCATGGTAAACCATGATTGACCGTGCTAACACATTAAATAATACAATTCATCATAAATCATGATAAAACTGTGATAAGCAATGAACAACCGTGATAAAACAGACGCCATGATAAACCATGGATAAACTTTGATAGACATTGATGCACCATAGCGAAAATGATAAACCATCATGATAAACCAGTTAGTTCGGGACTATCTTACTATATTCAGAACCATACTGTCTGACTGAGATGATGATTTTTGCTGGCAACTCTTGGGTGGCACAGGTGGGGGATGAACGGCCCATGGCGTCCGACAACGCCGTGGTGAAAACACTGGGGATGTGGCTATGGATCAAAGTGAGGTGTGTAGAACATTGGATGATTTGAATGTCGAGGAGAAACAAATTTTCCAAAACGTATGATGGTTATGTTGATAATCTATATTTCTATATCCATGATAAATGTCTATATCAACTTCATTGACGGTTCTTACTTGACGGTTCTTACTTGATGTTATTTCGACAAGGCTGACCATGAAACAAGATCATCAACCTAATTATATTCTAATTGACTCTTGCGATTCCAGGTTTGATCCATGCCCAGTGCAAATGGGGGTTCCGGACAGCAACCATCTTTGATGCGGTGAAAAACAGTGATGCTGCGAGAACGGTTGATGTCAGTGGCGGTCTGCTAGATGGTCTCTTTGAGACACCTTTGCTTGAAGAAGAACATTTCAAAAATCCAATCAATTCACTTTAGTTTCTACTGCAAGATCCATGCAAACATCCAACACCAATCAGCAACCCAGTTCATGCCACCAATTCACGTTTTCCAGCGGGATACGGGTTGCAAAGTGGGTACTCACTTGAACCTGAGAGTTTAGATACTGTATTTTGTTGTTTTCTTTTTATCGGCACCATTCCGTATTCATTTCGATTTTGTTAGTTTCACTATGATATACATATTTATCATCGCATCAACACCTGTTTAAAACAATCATAAAATGTTCACACATAACTAGAGTGAAGGAAACAGTGATAACGCCGACCCAGTGCGCTTACCCACAGCTGCCAGGGAGCGTTTGAGCTACGTCCAGGGTGATGCTGCGTCGCAGGTGCAAAAGTGGTTCAACCTATTTAATTTGTTGATATGCATATTGTTGATCACAGTGCGCCAACATACACCACTCCCTCCTTTCTTTTGGTTCAATGGATCCAAATTTTCACAGACATGCACTTGTTTGAACATAGGGGTCCCCGAAAATCCCATCAAATAATTTATCATCATAGTCCATATGAAATCGCCATTTTTGGTGTTACACAGCATCATCAGACCCCAGTGTGCACCAGGTCGAGACATTGCCATCAGCAGATGTGGTGATCGTTGACCCGCCCAGAAAGTCCTGAGCCCAGTGGACGGAACTTCGTTGGAAACCGGTGGAAAGCCAGTGGTACAGTCACCCCAAAGATGATGGAACCGTAATTTATAGGAATATGGGGTTACTATTGGGGTTACTATACATGGGTTTCTATAGGGGTTACTATACCACTGTTGGGGGTTCTATACATAATACATATTCGTAATTTTACATGGGCTACTATGGTAACCATTTTAGGAATACAAACATATATATATACAGTGGTAAAGATATTCCTATAGTAACCATATTCCTAATTTTACATTGCTTTACCCCTCTTTTATAGGAATATGTTGTTTTTCTCACCATTTTGTTGGGGGTGTTGCTAGAGTACACAACTGGTTGGTAAGTGATTTTGCAACCCCAGGTATAAAATTGGATAAACCCGAATAGGGGATTCAATGGGGTGCAAAAATCAGGAATGAGGGTTATCAAGTAGTTACAGTACTTAAGTGGGTTACTCCGAACATCGTCCAGATCCAGTTGAATTCTCCAAAACTGGTGAGATCTACTTGCCCCCCAAATAGGCCTTATTTTATGGGGATTATTATGGGGATTTCGCAGAGATCCAGTGGACATCGTTCTTTGGTTTCAGCTCGTTTGTTGTGCAGGGCTGGTTTACACTTGATACGTTTTAAGTTGAGTAAAGGCCCCTGCACAAGGATTTGAGCGTTTGTGCTTGTAAATAATTTCATCCCTCCAAAATTGTGTGTTTTGATGTCCTGAAAATCAAAATCGCTCGCAAAATTCGGTGGCGGCAAACCAAAAATGGCCAGCCCCTTGTGGGCCTCATTTGCAGAGCACGTTAGATACTTAGCCGCCAGCAATACCTGTGATTCATGGGGGCCCAAAAATCATCCCAAGTTAAAAGTGGTCATTCTAAGTTGGGGCTCAGCCAAGATCTTGACTTAGAATTAGCAAGTATTGGCAAACCCCATATTCTCTGGAGGTTTAACGTAGGTTTTCTGCATATTTCTACCATCTGGGATGATTTTCCACATTTTCTGCATATTTTGTGGAGATGGGTGGCTTCCATCACCAATATGCCTTTGTCGCATCCCTTCCTCAGGTTCGCCTGAAAAGTCAATAATCCCTTTCTATTTTCCTAAGGTTCCCAAAGTGATTGGTTTCCTTATGGAGCTCCCCTGATCACTGTAACATAGTCCTAAACCAGTTGGATGGTTTATCCATCATGTTCATAGTTACAGTACCAAGAGTTACCAACTGGGACGGGATACTTCACCGAGCCAACTTACAGTAACTGAAGATGGCTTGTGATAAGATTAATTTCTTCCCCCTAATATAGAACACCCCCTTGAAATCATGGTTTAGGAGGGATTTTCCACATATTTGGGACCATTAAGGAGGTGTTTGATATTAGGGGGATGGGCTTATTTGACTAAGCCAATTAGTTTAAGATACCTCCTCCCAGTCAACTTTTCCTCAGGGGGCTGGAGGAGGTGGTGCTACACACCTTGATGAGGCACGATCGATGGCCATGTCCTGGAAAAAACCGGGGGCTTGGGGAGTTTTTGTTTCAAATTTTTGGCGCAAAAATGGGTGAGCATGTCTCATGATACCTTGCAACAAAAAAATCAAGTTTGATGCAGTGTGTGTGTATGTAAGATTGGCCATGCCTAACGCAACTGACAATGTCTGACAACATGACATGGCTTGTTACCCTGCTGTTTCAATTTCGCACTTGTAATACACAAACCAACATGCCACCAAAGGGATTGCAAGAGGGACCCCGGCAGCCACGAGGAACATATGAAGAAACGCATCAACGTTTGACAAGGTTGCTCCAACCTACTAATGTGAGTAAAACAATAATAAGCCATTCCCCAAATCACCGTAAATAGACGGTATAAAATATTCCCAAATGGGTGGTTTATTCCCCCAAACAGTGTGTCCACACTGAGGGGTTCTTACGGTAGGTGTAAAGGCCGGTGCTTGATCAGGGTGCTCACTCTGGTCTCGAGCATTTTTCCTGTAAATTTCTGAATAAAAAGTGGCTCTTGTGAAATGTTGACATGCATTTCGACTGCGCAGGCTCGCACAAAGTGTGGTCCGCGGGTTTGGTCTGCGGCATTTTACCTGTAAATTTCCATATAAAGTGGAGTGGCTCTTGTGGCATGTTGAAGTGCATTTCGATTGCGCACGCTCGCACAAAGTGTGGTCCGCAGGTTTGGCCTGCGGCATTTTACCTTTCAATTTCCGCAAAAAGTGGCAGGCTCGCGCAAAGTTTGGTCCTAGCTTCTGGGGCGCGGCATTTTCGCCATGAATTTCTGTATAAAGTGGCTCTTGTGAAATGTTGAAGTGCATTTCGAGTGCGCAGGCTCGCACAAAGTGTGGTCCTAGGTCTTGGGATCGGTCCTCCTCATCAGCATCATCATTCAATTCTCAACATCATCATCCTCAACATCCTCCTCCTCAACATCATCATTCTCAACATCATCATCCTCAACATCATCCTCCTCAACTTCATCATCCTCCAGCTCATCTTCCGCAACATCCTCCTCCTCCACCTCATCTTCCGCAACATTATCATCCTTTTCATCCTCCTCCGGAACATCATCATCCTCATCATCATGATCTTCCTCCTTCTCAACATCATCCTGCGCATTGTCCTCCTCCACCATCTTCCGCATTATCATCCTTATCCTCATCCTCCTCAACATCATCATCCTCATCCTCATCCTCCTCAACATCATCATTCTCCACATCATCCTCCTGCACCTCTTCATCCTCAACATCATCTTCCGCAACATCATCGTCCGCATCATCATCATCATCATCATCATCGTCATCATCATCACCATCATCATCCTCAACATTGTCATATTATATCATACATTCTCCTCCCACCCCCCACATTGTTTTGGGTCCCTTGCCGGGATAACTTTTGTTTTACCCACATTGTATGGAAATGATTGCCTTTGCCCAATTTATTATCACCTGGGGTGTTTGGAGCAATGGTGCGCAATTTCAACGAGATGATATGCCGTGAAAGAAGGGTAATTCTGAATATGGAATAGGCATATACACTTTTATGGATAGTATACATATGCAGTCATATATATATATATACATCTATCATCGTATGTATGCACAATCTATCAAGATCAAGTATCTATAGATTATACATTGTATGCCCCCACGAATGTTTATATGGTCTGAATACAATCAGAATTATCTTAACTAATCTTAGAATAACATATGTTATATGTATAATTAGTATAATTATATTACGCTGTTAGATCCCCGTTCCCGCAGCTTCGCCCCTTCGGAACCAGGTCAAAGAAGAGACCGCAACGCTTGATCTACGTGCGGCTCCCAGCGGTCGATCCAGTGGGACTTGATTTTTCTTTTCGTCGTTTATGTTAAGGAATTATACGTGCATACACTAAACAATAGAGTCATATGATTGGTGAAAGTTTATCTATCTATTGCCTTTCTATCTTCATTTATCCACCAATCCACCTATCCACCTATCTATCTATCGATCTATCCATTGCTCTTCATATGTTGTGCACATATTCGTATATATATATATATATACATACAGAGACTGGGGGGGGAAGTCTTTAATTAATATAGCCATGGAAAATGGTTCCTGTGTAGAGGATTTCCCCATTCAAACCTTCATACTTGTAGGGTTTTCAGAGCTATGCTACCCTGGGCTAAACTAGCATAAATGTAGAACATGGCCCATATATAGATGAATTAGCGACCGACAATGGTGATTTTCCACATCTCTGTTCGTTTACAGGAGGGTAACAATTATATATTCATTCCATTAATATCCCAGCTATAGATGATTTTTCACTATTAATTACATACACATGCATACAGTACACATATGTATAAACATATGCACAAAATAATTATATATATTTATTCATACAGAAACAATCCGCATACATATGCATATACATATACATGCACACCTATTATATATGTTTATATGCATATATCCGTGGCCATTTTGGCTCAAGCGCGATTTGCGATTTGTCGCACTAGTGTTGTTTTATTTTATCTGACAGGGCTGAGCCCTCTGTGCCATGGACGCTTCAGCCTGAGGTTTCGGCCCAAATCCTACCAGATGGTCGGCCCGTGTCAGCTGAAGTTTGGGAGCTCGTTCAACTCATGCCGTGGAAATCAGTGTATTTCGTTTCCTCCTCTCGCTGGATGATGCTTAATATGGTTCTCGGTGCTGCCTACGTTTCTGATGGTGTCTCTTTCTTCTTTGGATGCTAGGATTGTAGAGTTTCCTGTCCTGATCAGAGACCTGCCAGTTTGGGCCTTTCCATTGCTTACTCGTTCAAGCAGTGTGGTTGGTGCGGTTCTGCCCGGTCCAGACTGTTGGTTGGGCAGTTTCAGCAGCATGGAAGCACTTATCTTCCCGTGTACTTGTGGGGCTCCTTTCTGACGCTGGCAGGAGCAGGTTGTGGACCTCTACTTTTGAGTGGCTTCGGCCTCTTCCTGAGCGCAGTCAGCATGGGAAAGCCTTGGCACTTCACGTGGTTGGTGAGTTCGACTCCGTGCAACACGACTCTGGCTGGATGTTTTTGGCGTCGCTTCCCACAGCGGCTTCATTGAAAGACAAAAGCATGGATGTTGCAAGCGCAAGTCTGCCACAGTCTGGAATGAGCACGTTGTTCATCACGATTCATCTCGCAAGTCCTGTTCAACCCAACTTTGGCGCGGATCGGTCGGCCATAGGATATGAAGGACGTGGAGTCGATTGTAAGGTTTCATCATGTGCTCAAGCAATTTTTTTTTGCACTTCTCAGACGGAATGCTTGTCATGACCTTTTCAGCAACACGCGAGACTTGAGCCATCGGGCACACTTCGTGTTTTTCCTTCCTTTTCATTTTCCAGGTAGAAACATGCCTGTTCCATTGTTCCCTGCCCAAGCAGAGCCTCGCACAGCTAGCAGGAATAATCTAGTAAAGAACCCACTCTGGAGCACAATGCTCTCTAGACTGTGGGCCATTGAATCAGTTAATATTTGTCACTAGCTTGTGAAGCATCCATGGCAGGTGGCTGGGGGCGAACTCCCACAGCCCCCCGTGATATGTGTACAAAGCAAACTGTTTGGCTGCAGGTCAGCCCACACCGGCTAACCTGTCCACCAGCTCAGACCTGGAACACACCTGCACCATCGGCACTGCTGCAGCCATGCCATGCTGCCACACAACTGTCCGCTATATATATATATAAATAAATATATATATATATACATATATATAAATAAATATAAATATATATAGATGTATAAATAAATATATATATATATATAGATAGAGAAAAAACAAATATATATATATATATATATAAATATTTTAAAATAAAGTAATAAAAAAACATCATGAACCATCTGAGACCATCCTCGAGACCCCAGAAGGTGAGCTGTGGCTTTCCGGCCTTCCGTCGCGACGCCCAACAGTTGATGGACGCCAAGTGGCGGGTGCGGAGCGTGGGGACCGTGGAATCTATGGAGTTTTCAAAGGAAAAACGCACCAAAATATGGGAATCAGCTTGAACGTGTCCATGTTCGTTCTATCTAATCTATCTATCTATCTATCTATCTAATTTTATCTATCTATCTAATTTTCTCTATCTATCTAATTTTATCTATCTATCTATCTATCTATCTGTCTATCGATCTATCGATCTATCGATCTATCGATCTATCGATCGATCGATCTATCGATCGATCGATCTATCTATCTATCGATCTATCGATCTATCGATCTATCGATCTATCGATCTATCGATCTATCGATCTATCGATCTATCGATCTATCGATCTATCGATCTATCTATCGATCTATCTATCTATCTATCTATCTATCTATATGTACACATAGACGTACAATGATGTACACATATATTTCTGGTATTCGCATTAGTAGTCATCATAATATATATTATATACAAACAAATATGTCCTTAAAACTGGATCATCGAAATCATGTTCATGGGGAAGTTGATTCATGGAATGGGGTTCCAAGGCTTCAGGCACCAAATCCAAGAGTCAAACGGTCACTGGAAAACTCACCATGCATGCCATGTTTTTTCAGGAAAGCAGAGGTTTTTGCCAGATCGTTTTGTGGACGGTTTGGCCACCAGGTCACACACGCAGAAGGCTTCGTCCTTTTTCCTGGGGCGGACCGAGGGCCGGTTTGGGAGGTTTATTTGATCCTTCGGCAATGAAACACGGATAGTTGGGAAATCCTATTAAAAAAATGATTTAATGGGTTTCACCCATGAAACATTGTGATTTAATGGGTTGTAATTGGAAAAACATCGACTAAATGGAGGTTTTAATGGTAAAACAATGTATGAATGGCGGAGTTTCCATTGCCGTGTTTGATGACCGGAAGGTAGCCACAAGTGCGGGAATACATTCTCCGGCGAATTATTTTGAAGGGTGTTGGTGTCTGATAGTCCAAAATGGCAAATTTTTCATTGCGCCACGTGTTGAGGATTCACATCTCGATTTTTTGACTTCGACGTGTTGAAGCGCTGACGTGGCATGTCATCACTTTCGACTCTGGGGGTTGGTGATGCTCATCCCAATCTTTGCCATCACAGCACCTCATTTTTGATGTTGGGCTTCAATTGCAGAAATTCGTGGCTGACCACTGACCATGTTGGTATCCCAATTCTGACACAAACCCTCATAGGGTAAATTCCAATATGTCCCCCATATACCCACTATATCCCACTATAATCATCTTTAATCCCCATGATATTCCAGCCATTTGTTCAGGGGTAAAGCAAACCTTGATGGTGAAACCTGTGGCAGGACCACCTCGAGACCTTCTGCGTCTTTGACCGGACATGACGTCGTCGTTGAAAAAGAACTGTGGACGTCGTGACGCAGAACTACAGAGATCATTTGTGAATATGTGTGAATGTTATACAACAAGCCCGTGAATATTTAATCTTGACAAGGTTTCATTGAACTTTGTGAATGTCATACTGGTAATTCAACAATTTGCTATATATATAATTATATATATATTATTGATTCTAGGCCCGTACTGTTTGAGGATTTACAAATTTAACACGGTGTTTTTCCATAGCCTGTTAAATTCGTTTAGATTACCAAAGGGTATTTGTGAATGTTTTGGCGCAAATGCTATGATGGCTGCCAGTTTCAAATGACACCTGCTTTTCAGAGCACCTGAAAAGGAGTCCGCGTCACTCAGGATGTCGTTCCCCGCATTTTTGGTCAACACGAACTCTTTACGCTGCTTCATCCGCAAATTGCTGTAGCTCGAGCCAAATACAGCTGAGACATGCGGGAGCAATAGTACCAAACGCAGCAAATTGGACGTCAATGGGCTGTCATTTGGGAATGAATCAACATCCATGTGACCATCGGATGAAACCAGTGCCAGGGTGCCAGGTTCCATACCCGCTGACCTGCAAGCTTTCAAAAGAGCAAAATGAAAGACATCGCGGACAACAGTCTTCAAACCTTGTCTTCAAACCTTGTCAACAGTTTAATCTACACTTCTTTTGCCGACCGGTCGTATCTTGGACATTTCCGGACAAATTGCCAGGAAACATGCGCACATACTTGGAAAACGGTTTTCCACTGGTTTGAGTCGGTTTACTCAGTCCAGGACAGCACAAGCCATCCAGATCGACCATCCCACCCTGTCCCATGGCGTGCTGGGAAGTGGTGGGCGGTGGTGACAAGGGTGGCATTTTGGTGCGCGCTGGACAAGGGACTTCCAGTGCTGCTCGGCGACTCGTAAATGGGATCCATGGGGGTTCACTGCTACCCTCCAATAGTCAAGCCTGGCTGGGAAATTCCTTCTAAATCTGGCATTTAGATGGAGCACACACAATAATCATCAATAATCATCAATAATCAATGGGGGGGTGTCCATTGCCTGTTTAATGTTTGACTACCAGAGGGTAACTTGGTGTACACTGAGCCCAAACTCTTCAGCAGAAGATGGGCTAATTGTGCCAACAAGTGCTGGATTTTTCAATCCGTTGATTTCAGGGGGAGAATCAATCTACCACCTGCTTAGTTTTTCTTTATTTGTCATACATTTTGGTGTCTTTTCCATGCTTGTCACCATCTCCTTTGATGTACTCATTCATGTTGCAAAAAATCTTATATCTTTGAGGAATATTGAAATTATCTTAAAATGAGCAGGGCACCAAAAGATGAAAAAAGAATAGCTAGCTATTTTTCCCAGCTTTTTTCCCCCGGAAAATCTCTGGCATCGGCCCCTAGGAGCAGCTTCCCGAGCGCCTGAGCACCGGCGCAGTGGTGGAGGAGCTGCAGCTGGTGGGTGAACGCTTGCAGTACCAGCTGCGGTCCGGCGAAGGGCCGAAGACCGGATGGGTCAGCATCAGCCTGAAGGACAAGGTGCCGCATGGAGCGGCGGATAGGGGATACGATAGGGGGTATTTTAGGAGGGGATCACATCATATTTTTTTGATTAAATGGAAGAACCATGGGGATAGAACCAACAAGTTTTGCACTTGGGCACTTGGGTTTGTCTCATGATGGGGCGGAATAGCATCGGATACGCGAACTTGGCCATTTCTTGCAATTCTACATTCTGTATGGAAAAATGGCCCATAGAAATAGATCATTTCTGATGATTCACCTCTTAAACATATTTATCACTTTATCACTGGATTGGTTGAAGGGAAAATCTACAAGGAAACCATGGTTTTCCCATCAAAATATAGGGGTTTCCCATTGAAAATGGCGATTTTCCCATGGGATTCTGGGATTCCAACTGTTGACTCGCTCCGCCAGGCCCTTCTGATCCGCAAGGACGATGCTCCGGCGAAGGCAGCCGGTCCCAAGGAGAGGGGGAAAGGGGGGAGAGCCCTACTGCGGGCATGCCAACCTTCAAAAAATATATCGACAATCACCATTTTTAATGGAAAAACCCACTATAAATTGCCATTTTCACTATAGCTACGTTAAATTACCAGAGGGTATCAAGAGGATATAGTATTCATAGCTAACCAACTACAATTGATCGCCATTAAAAACTATATAGTTAATGGTGATTATGAATAATTAATGGCTTAATAATCTATTCCCATCCATTCCCCCATTCATATTCAACACCCTGCCAGAAACCAGATGTAGGGGATGAAATCACAGACTGGGACATACTGGGAACATTGGATTGGGTATGGGATTCGTCCACGTTTGGGATTCCTGGAATGTAGTTTGGATTTCACATAGCGATCATAGCGGGGTTTTGAAAATTGCAAACCACCAGCCCAAACCAGCAATTGGATGCAATTCGCACTTGGTTTATGGGAAGGAATATTGGGTGCTGACAAATCGTTTGCTGCGGGAAACTTGCTGCCACCCGTCAAAGGTACCCAAACAATATGCGAATTCCGAACAGCCTGCAAGCGGAAGCAAATCAATTCCGAAAATGTCCAAACTTCAGAGCCCTGGTGCCACATGACCCACAGATTTGGGGTTCCAAGTGAGCCTTGAACGATCTCGAAAGGTTGGGCGACCCGAAGCCAGCATTTGATGGCCTGTTCCAAGGGCCCACATCCAACAACAATGGCGATTTTCATGGGATTTAACCAACACAAATTGTAATTTATATGGGGTATAACTAGGTATAGCAATATACCCTCTGGTAATTTAACATACTGAAAAATCAGCATGTTTAAAAACACTAAATTACTTTACTGCGAGTGATCCTCACCTTGACACACTATTCTGACATATCATCTGGAAGCATATATGGCATACATATTTTGACATTCTATCTGACATTGTTTTTTGTTATATACTCTGACATTCTGTCTAACATGATTTCCGGAATTCTATCTGGCATTTATTTTGACATACTTTCTGACATCTATTCTGGCATTCTATCTGGCATGTATTCTTGACATTCTTTCTGGCATCTATTCTGACATTCTGTCTGACATCCATTCTGATATAGTTTCTGGCATCTATTGTGACGTTCTTTCTGACATTCTCTCTGGCATTCTATATATCTGATATACCTGATATTCCATCTGGCATTCTATCTGGCATCTATTCTGACATTCTCTGTGGCATGTGTTCGGGTCCAGGTGCCCTCCACTGCACTAGGAGCTGGCAGAGGGAAAGGACAACGAGACGGCCGAGGAGACGGAGGAGGCGAGGCGGTGAGGAGGAGAAAGAGAAGGAGGAGAAGGAGAAGACGGAGGAGGAGTCGCACCTTTATTAAAATCTAGAGACCCTCACCTGGCAGGGGGGGAATCATTGAACTAAATGAGTCATGGCTTACATAGCTACGTAACAAATGACCCGATACTATTGTTGCCAAAAGATGTTGCAATTTCTTCACAAAACTGAGGGCATCATTGTGACACCCCGTTCCAATTATTAATCCATCATCGCTGGTAATTTTTCCATTCTCAACCATTATGAAACATTATTAGCCAATATTGTCATCCATTATCATCCATTAATATTCACCAGTATTAAGTATCATTAACTATTTTCCCTAATTTTCCATTATGCATCCACTAACGATTATTGTGTAAAATAGTTAGAGTACACTAGTTATGATCCTGTATGGCTATAATGGTATTATTTTCTACGAACTATTCTTACACTATACATACGATTCTTAACTAGTAGTGTATAGTAGTAGAACATAATATCATTATAACCATAGTATGGATCATATCACTAAAAAATACTAAAAATCATATCACTGGAAAATACTAGAAAATATCTATCATTATTTTTACACTAAAAATCAATCACGGCACCCCCATCACAGGAGCTGAGGGAAGGGGACTACTTCGTGACTTTGGGTCCCATCTTCAAGCGCCTTGGCGGGGCAAGACGTTGGCCAAAGATGGGGAAAATGGGGGGAGATGTACCAGGCAAATGGCAAGTTTCATCTTAAAAAAAAATGAACCAAGTGGAAAATTAGGGGGTTCCTTAAATTTTCAGACAAACCATCTGTTTTTTTCGATTTTGGCAAGGAAAAAGGGGAGTCCCAGGAGTATTTTCATTGATTTTACCATTAAAGTCGTCATTAAAATTTATCTCGAAAGGTAGCGGTGAGCTACCTGAGTTCCCCCTTGCGTAGCAAGTATTAGGGGGCGAGCGGTGCAAGTGCAAGAGTTTGGGCCGGTTATGTCTCGGTCCGCCTTTCAAGGGGGG
>Ga0126342_10015377_pt1 | contig 13419 bp, 15 predicted proteins | sample Cyp1metagenome_FD_92528 | JGI IMG/M metagenome (GOLD analysis project Ga0126342, IMG submission 92528) | Coral microbial communities from Lord Howe Island, Old Settlement Bay, Australia - Cyphastrea 1 metagenome | ecosystem: Host-associated > Invertebrates > Cnidaria > Coral ...
AATGTATGTAATGTATGTAATGTATGTAATGTATGTAATGTATGTAATGTATGTAATGTATGTAATGTATGTAATGTATGTAATGTATGTATGTATGTATGTATGTAAGTATGTATGTAAGTATGTATGTATGTATGTAATGTATGTATGTATGTATGTATGTATGTATCTATCTATGTATATATGTATGTATGTATGTATGTATGTATGTATACATATCTCTACATATAAGCCCACTGTGGTGAAACATATTTGCTTAGTTCACTGGAACTGCACCCCCAAGTATGATGGAGCCATTTTGTGGAGTTAGCGTGAGGAAAGAAGGGGCTGGAAAGAACGCAACAATTTCCAGGGTGTTTTTTTTTCTTAAATAGGTTTTGGATGCAATATCTTTTTTCACCCCTTTGTGGACCTGGATCCGATTCATTTGAACTGACATTAGCATGGGTCAAAATCGATAAAGATTCAAAACCTGGAGAACGCACCGATTCTGGTCATGTGGCTCGTCATGTGGAGTCCTAAACCATTCCCTTTGGAAATACCCCCCCCATTTTTCAGACATTTTTCTGGAGCAAAGTCCACCAGAGAAACAGCGCGGGTCACGGCAGGTCTCAAACTCTCCATCTGGCAGGGTGTGACCCTCCGAACCTTGGTCAAGGCGGGTTTTTGGTGAAGGAGCAGAGATCATTAGCTTCGCTATGATCATCTCCAAATCCCCCAGTTAGCGTGGATCCAAATGTCCTACTAGAAGCTCCCCCCCCAAAATCTCTCCAAAAAGCCAATGGATCACGTTGAAAACCTCATTTTCCCGATGAACAATAGCCAATTTCGTGTACCACAATTTTGGACCGCCATCGTGTTGATGATGTATCCCATCAAATCTGCAATAAATGGGCTAACGCCCTGGTGCCGCCCGCCGACCCATTTTTTGAGGGGGGGCAAAGGGTCAAAAAGGGCTGCGGATTTCAGTTGATTTTGATATTTCAACCTTTTGGAAGTAGAATTGACATGAATTGACTCTACTTGACTACAGTGGGCAAACTGTGGTTTCTGGATGTTTTCGGTCAAGATGTTCCTTTTAACCCAATACATCCCACTACCCATGAAGAACCATGATCAATAGCCGTCAATAAACAATGCTTATTATTACTGGCTATTATGAACGCCATTATTTGATTAATTTGCTTCTATATTACCATTACATCACGACAAACGTTGGTTTAACCCACTAATAACACTAATTGACTATTCATAACCAGTATATTAAGCATGAATATTCCTTATTCACCCTGATCAAACCAGTCCCCGCAGCAAAGATCACCATGTTTCGTGGGCCCCATCGGTGTTGTCCGGGGCCAGGTCCCCAGTAGAACGAAAACTGCAGGGCCCTAGTAGAACGAAAAGTGCGCCGTGGAAGGCCCCTCAGAAGGTCGGGCCAATTGGCCCAGTAGAACCAAAAGTGCCAATCAGCAGTTTCGAAACCCATGATGACCCAGCAGCTTAAAAGTCTTGAGAAGGTGAGGCCAGCTGGCCCCAGTAGAATGAAAACTGCACCTTGGAAGGCTTGAGAAGGTAGGGCAAGGAGGCCCCAGTAAAACCGAAGGAAACCTTGAGAAGGTGGGGGGGGTGGGGAGGGAGGCCTTGGAAGGCCGAAGAGAAGCAAAGTAAATGGCAAGGCTTACGTGCAGCAATGCCGTGCACTTGCTGGGCAGGGGTCGGCGGATGTATTGATGGTTGAGTGGCTTGAGCAGTTAAGGCACCATTTTTTCCTGCATACCCCGAAGGCTTTACTGCGTGGCAAGAAAGTTAAAGAGGCGCGAAAACTGGTTCCTCGGCAGATTTCAGTTCTGGTGTGCGCATGAGTTGGGGGTATGGTGGTAGATGAGGTAGAGTTTTTCTCTTCGGGTGAGGATAGTTGAATCTCCATTTTCATGGGTTTTCGAAGATTTTGGGTGAGAATTGGAGTGAGTGAGGTAAACTATTGGTAAGTGATGCTCAGGGAATTGGATGGATAGGCATTTGTAACCAAAAGATGACCAGCGAGTCTGTGGGCTGCTGAATCTTTAATTTGTTCCTTAGCTGGTCACTGTCGCAGTGCAAGTTCAACCCTTGTGAAAATGGTGTCAGCCTTGTCAGCCCACTATTATCACTGAATTCGCTTATTTTCCCAAATGATTGGGTCAATCTTACCAAAGTGCATGTCACATATTCATCCAATCGTGTCCTCGAAATTTAGTTTTGCTCCATTTTTGCCTAAGGCTACGATACATGGGTACATATTCTCTCCTGCGAGCGAAATTCTGAAGTTTCACCAAAATCCAAAGCTTTCCACCCATCACTTTCTTGCCATTTTTGGTTTCAAAAGTCCAATTTAGGGCCATCTGAAACTTGGTGAATTTTATCCCCGCCATACAAGTCCTGCTTGAAACCCCAATGACTTAACCCATGCCCAACACCTTGGCTCCGATGGTTTGTGATCTCTTCTTGTTCCGCAAGAGTCTAAGTAAAAACTTCGGATGGGCGACCAGGTCCATCTTGTTCGCTGGTGAGCCAATATCTATTGAAGATTCCTTTTCTTGACCGCTTCAAGCATACACTTGATCTTTATGATGATGATGATGATGATGATGATGGTAATTATTCCTTCCGGCGTTCTTGCTAGTGCTACATCCTTCCGGACACTGCAAGGTTTGGGCGTTTAGTTAGAAGTATTGTAGGTTTGCATGCCTTATACTGTATTGTATACCGCAGTTGCCACCTGTCAGCAAGAGTTTGGTTGACGTTAAAAATGAAAGGTTTAGGTTCTTACCACGCCATTGACTGGAGCAGCGCCTGGCGGCACAAAACAAAAACCCAAAGAGAGTATTCCCAACAACCAGCAAAGAAAACAAGTTAACAAAGAGGCAACAAGTGAACCGTATTTATTGATAAACCCCCACTTTAGAGGCGCGCGGCACAATCACAGCGCAAACACTTTATGAAAGCCAGCAAGTGCAAGGGTGTTAAGGGGGAGGGTGACCTGCCCGATGCGAACCCGGACTTTTCAATTCTTTAGAGAATATGTGTTTTCTTTTTGCATTCTTTGGAGTTGGTAAATTGGGCACTTTTTTTTTTTTTGAGAGGGTGTCAGACCCCCATGCGTGCTGGCCTGTGATTCTTTGGATGAAGATTTTTCCCTAGAGTTTTTGCTTTCTCACCCACATTTTAACATGGCTTCCCAGCTTTTCCCAACTTTTCGCGTGGTTTTTTCCAAGGTGAACCGGCGCATGGCGTTGTTCAAAGAGGCCGAGGACATGGTGGGCATCTGCGGCGCGCTGGACGCCACCGCGGAGGTGGTCATGGCGGAGGGTGATGCCGTGCAGGCTGCGGAGCTGCTGAAGGAGGCCGTGAAAAAGGGCAAGGAGACCAAAATGAAGGACGGCGAGCTCTGGGAGCCTGGGATGGTGGAGATACCCTCTGGTTATGTCAAAATAGCTATGGAAAGATCCACCCATTTTTAATGGGAAAATCCACTAGAAATGGCCATTTTCAATAGTTATATTAAATTACCAGAGGGTAAGATTGGAAATATCGTACTGGTGATGAATAATGGTTAATAATGGTTAGTAATCTATAATAATCTATGGTACAATACTTGATTGGTGGGATGGTGATATTAATGGTGATTTAATAGGGATATAACCAACAACCATGGGGATATTAATGATGTTTAATGGCTGGTAATGGTGATTTCATGGTGATTTAATGGTGATTTTATGGTGATTAACCCTCTGGTAATGGAATATGAATGGCTGGTTGGTGGTTTGGAACATGAATGGATTATGACTTTCCATATCTTGGGCATGTCATCATCCCAACTGACGAACTCATATTTTTCAGAGGGGTAGGTATACTACCAACCAGAATATCTCATTCATATCCTAGATGTTGGGATGGGGGATGGGAAGATCTTATATATATATATACAAATAAAATTATATATATATATATATAATTATATATATATGGGTATGGATCAATACCTATTAATACCATTTTTAGTGGGATTAACATCCATTTACCAGCTATTTTGATGTTCACCAGGGGTACAAGGTTTTGACACACTGCCATATATCTTGTTAATATCAGAGATGCTGGGAATCATTTTTCTTGATGGGATGATCATATGATGGGATGTATCCATAATATTGATGTACTGAAATAATGTATGAACATACTGTAGACGTTGGGAAGATCATATATCTTATTGTCATATCTTAGATGTTGGGGGGATATTGTTTTCTTATTCGTATCTTAGATGTTGGGATGGGATGGGAAGAGATCATCTCTGAGATGTTGGGATGGGGATAGGCTGGCGGATTTAGTTCGTGATAGCTGGTGAATAAATCACTCTCGGATTGGATGGGATGTTGGGTTGTTTGGAGTATGGTTGGGGGAAGACGGATTTTGTTGTATATTTTATCCATTTTTTTTTCGTGGATTCAAATAATTGGTTGGGATGGGTTGAGATGATGGGGCCAAAGCTGGTAACTGTTTATGTTGATGGACTTAAATTGATGTTTATGTTGGGAAATATAGCACATTCGAAAGTCTTCATTTTTTTGGTTGGATGTTGGGATGTTGGGGGTTGATATGTTTCTGATGTTGCTTTGGGATTGATAATCTGATATGTGTCGAGTTTAAGCGATTCATTGAGCCACTTTTTTTCGAAATCATGGGACAAGTGGATTCATTGAGCCCATGGCAAAGCATCTGGGGATGATCAGCTCGTCCCATGGTGTCTGATCTCCAGGATCGGCAGTTCAGAAAGTACGAGGTGCGCTCTTCGAAATCATTGGGTCTACTGGATACCTCAATTTCTATCAATTTTAGTGACAATTCTAATAGGGATGGTGATTGTCCATCAATTCTTGTTACAGTACCCATCAGTACCCTACTTATGACAAGATTGGTGATTGTGGTGATTCTATCGACCATGCCTTTGGATTCGTCCTGGCTGATCAACTGGGAGATAGCTTGTCTAAAAAGGACCACGTGCTACTGCAACAAGATGGATCCTTGCAAAGTAATCCAACCAAGGATTTAGTGGCAGGGGGTGAAATTTTGCAAGTCCGAAGCCTGCCTTCTCACCCACTACTAGTAGAGAAAGGAATGCATCACACGAATTTGATTGATGTTTTCCAAAGTAGATCGGTTTCAGCATCCCTGAAAAATCCCAAAATGAATTTGTCTGAAAATAGAGTCCCCCCCATATCCATCGGTTCATCATCATTTTCCATGGGGTGCATCCCATTTTCAGTCCATTTCTTTTCTATATCACGTCCCAATTGATCATGTTAAAAAAACTCTTCATTTTCCTACCATTCTACCATATTCTACCATTTTCCATGGTGGCTGCCCCTAAGCTCCCCCGGCTGAGGCCACCATGACTGCAGAGCAAGCAAATTTTTACCTTCAGGGGCAGAAGTACGACGATGCGCTACTTGGAGTAGTTGGTTCATGGGTAGTTGGTGAAGGGTTGCCTATCCATAATAGTTGGGTAATAAACATGTATCACACCCCACCCAAAAAACAGGCAAACAAGTTGAGAACCTCGAATTTATGGCAATGTATGGGGAAACAACATTATATAGGAACCGCTAAAGTTGATCACATACACGCAACGGTTGATTGTTAATTTTTCGTTATGTGTGTGTTCCTTGCAGCAAGCCCGATGCCATACATTGTCCCCGATTCACCATTTTTTTCAAATGTGGATGTCTTGTAGACCATACCCACAAAATGACTCAAAATGGGGTCAATCCTTAGGTTTACCAAAGTAGCTGTATATAGATGGTGAATGTCAACTGCTGATGAGGCTAAAACCTGGCTGATGGATTTTTTGGTGAAGCAAGAAAGTGGCGAGAATTCGCTAAATTGGAACAGCCACAATAAAGCCAACCATAGGAGGAAGGAAAATTATCTCCCCAATGGTTGGGTCACGTTTGAAAGTAAAATGGATCCCCACCCGGTTTTCACCCGTATCCTTGTAGAACTACTCATCGCCCAACTGGATGCCTCTACTGGTTGTGGCTTACTGTGTTATCCCATTCATTACTGGGGATGGGATGAACATCCAAGTAGCAACCGCGCTTTTCTATAGTTCACGCGCTTTTCCATGAAAATGACCCTGAAAGCCATTCCCCAGTCGGCCTATCCAGATGAATCTCGTTTCCATGCAAAAAAAATACTTTTCAAATATATATATATATATATAGAAAAAGCTGACCTTTTGATGGGTTTTCACGGTATTCACATCTGACCTTTCGATGGTTCATTCCCGCAGTCGTTCCAGTTCTGCCGCCAAGACGCCCCAGGTTGCAGCATGCCAAGAACGCCTTCTATCTCTTTGAGAAGATGGACTGCCAGGTCGAAATGGCCTCTTTGATGCAGGGATGGGGTAGACATTGGCGGAGCAGCCATGGGGATTGTACCAGTGAACATTGGGGGATTCATAGTTGATTTTTATGATGGAGTTGGTTCAATAGCTCAGATAACTGGGAAACATGGTAGATATCTCTGCAGTTGGATGAGCTGATTTTCCCCAACGTACAACTGGAGGGGTCCTCTTTTTTTATGGGTCTAAAATGGTCTACACCCAATGACTTAACCCCTAGCCATGTTGGTACCTGGCAATGCCCATATGGGGTTCTTAAGTAATGTGGCAGGCACTCCCAAGTCTCTTCAAAACCGGGTCATCTTTATCGGGGAAACCATTGGTTTTGGGGTACTAGAATTTTCGGAAACATCCACAAAGTCTATGAATCACGTCCGTTAATTTGGATCAACGATGACGACGTCAGGTTTGCGACATCGAATGATGAGGATTCGGGTACATAACTATCCCAAAATGGCCCAACATTTCAGGTTCGTGACTTCTTAGGACATTTATCCAGAATCTCCATTTGTTGATTGTACCACCCCTGAAAAACCCCCATTGAGTCACTATAAATCACCACAATTTGTCATCTAAATCACCATTAGATCACCATAAATCCCATTAAATCACCATAAATCCCATTAAATCACTATAAATCACCACAATTTGTTCGGATTAGCTATCTACCGATTCTGAGGCTACGACGCTGAGTACCATGGTCATGGCGCACCTATGCTTAGAACATCCGCAACAAGCACTGGAGGTGCAGATCGGTGAGCCGTTCACCATGGGGTCACCATGAGATGATGGATATAGTAAAAGGAACCTCCCAAGACTCGCCACATTTTAGGTTGTTGAATTGTTGTCATTGGGCTTTGCAGCTGTACTATAGCTTGCATTTGGAAGGCTGGACGCAGATCGAAAGACCTTGTACCGCCCTGGACATTCGGACTAAGCTGACTATGGGAACTATTTCAAGATCTTTCAGCCAGAGGATCACTGGCCTTAAGATGCCTTAAGCATCAAGCATTTGGAGTGCCTAGTGTTGAAGCCATCTTCATTCTTGTCCTGGGGGTAAGACCTATGGATGGAGCCATCCCGGTTGCCTTCAGCCAGTATCAGCCAGTGCGCAGGACACAAAGCGGGCCATCCGGATCTATGAGGGGTTGAATGACAAGAAGGGAGAGGCCGCCGGGGTTCAACAGGGCATCCGTACTGTGCTGGTTTTTGGCCAAGCGTTTTGAGGCCTCAAATGAAAGCCTGGATCACTGCCAGTGTTTTTGGGATGCCATCTATTCGGGCCAGGGTCAGGTTTCCGCTTCCTTGATCAATGGACCCTGGTTGATTGATTGGGGGTGTCTAGCAGTCTAGCAGAAAAGTTCGACTAAGCTACTGGAACAGTCCCCTGATCAACAGCCCAACAGCTCAACAGCTGTCGCATTCATCCGGCCTTGACATTGGCCCATGGCCGGCAGGGCTTGGCCTGGATCAATCATTGCTCTGGTCTCACCAAGATGGGAGACTTTGATGAGGTCGGGGCAGGGTGAGGGATGAGTCCAGGGGGTTGGCATTTTTGTTGTCCTCGACTAGCCGGGGGTAAACCAACATAGATGATGATTACCTGTTGAATATGGTGAATGCCACATCTATGTTAGTTTGCAGGCAGGTAAATTGGTGACTGCAACCAAAGATCACACAGCACAACACAAACCAATGAGGGTTGAATTCGATGGGTATCGCTCAACATTGGATACCGCCAAAATTGGAAAGTTTCAACATATATATATATATATTATAATGGTTGATGATGGTTAATGATGGTTAGTAATGATTAATAACGGTTATAATATATATATATATATATCCTAAGATGACAGGCTCATTTGTGGCTCAAATGGGCGACAAAAAAATGTGACCCAAACCCATATTGGATGGTGACGAAAAAATCCATTCTTGTCAGTCACTTCTCCAGGTTTGTTGGTTAGAGGTACCTAGTTACGTATTCCTGTTCACAAAAAAAATACCATCCGGTAATCAAACATGGCAATGGAACATCTCACATAAAAAAGAGTATTTTCTCAGCTATACTAGCTATACCTCTACATTGATAGGGGATTTCCCAGCCAGCCACGTTTGATGACCGGGTTTGGTCCTGCTTTCGGTTGGTTCCAAAAAGCCATAGCTTAGGCCATGAAGGTCGCGCACAAGGCGCGCGACATCTTCGCGAGTCAGAAGCTGCTCATTGGTCCCTTGGCCGCTGGGAGGATGCCTGGAACAAACCCGAGGATGCTGAGTTAGCCTGGAAAATCCACAGGAAACCATGGTGATTCCCGTGAAATAAAAGGGGGGTTCAACCGTAACATGTTCCTTGACACCAATGCAATGAACCAAGCATCTACTTGTCTGGGATACCCATTTGTGTTTGGTGATAGACCCTGGATTCGCAGAGATTTTTGGTTTTCGCAGGGGGTAAACACCATCACTAATGGTGGTTTTAATGGTCATTTCCAGCGTTCAACCTGGCGGCCATCACCATTTCTTGGGGTACCCCATTGATATAGAGATCTGATGATGTTTCGAGTGAATGTGGATTTGAATCTCGCTGATTTTGCACCAAAATGGGATGTTTGGGGCAAAAAACTGTCCAGTCCATTTAGGGCCTAACAATTTGACCAATGCCCATATTTCGCTCAAAATGAGCGAGATCCCCATTGCACATAGCCACAGCTGGGTTTGTTTAAAAATGGGAGACACGCAAAATCCAGCAGTCAATCAGCTATTGAAACGACCATTTTGGGATAGGAATGCGTCAGAAGCAACATATTGCCAAATCTTGTGGGGGATGAGCATCCCATCGACACATTTTGGTGTTCACCTGGGTATCGTGGTGACTTGAGCCGGGCGCCAGCTTGTGGCCCAGGTGAAGGGCAATCCTTGGACCATCTCTCGAGCTTGCACATGACCAGTGTTCGGCTGCCTAGACACCTGGTTACACCATGACAACAGTGGGAAGTGACTGCGTTCCACCTGTGTTGGTTGTTTTTTTTCTTTTCAGATTGAAGTGTTATGTTCCCTATGTTTGCTCAACACATCAAATGCTGGGATCTTGGTCAGGATTCCTTGATCCAATATGATCCAATCTGGTGCGAAGTCTCTTCTATGAAGCAAGCTATATACCCTCTGGTTATGTCAAAATAGCTATGGAAAATCACCATTTTCAATGGGAAAATCCACTATTAATGGCCATTTTCAATAGTAAACTGTTAAATTACCAGAGGCTAATTATTGTAAGCCCAGTGATTAACACTGTTTTGGTTGGTCACATCGAGTTTCGCCTCTTTTGTGTCTATGCCCACAAGGTGATCTGAAGTACCCCAGCTTTTTGGCGAGTCACTGATTGATACCAACCCTAACCCGGGAGACATGGGGATACTGGGATTTTTTTGCTCTCCCGGGATCAGGTCTGACTAGCTGACTGGATCCGATGAAATCCCTGAGTTCCCATGAAATATCACATCAACTATCCACTATCCCCATTTCTTCGCGGTGACTCCCTGACTTTCAGCGTTTTTCAGTCCCAACTGTGCTTGGCTGCCCAGTGTAATCCCATTTTTATCATCTTTCAAAGTATCAAACAGAATCAGCCACATCCTGTTGGTATAGATGTTTTGGAGGATTCCTCATAATATCCACTTGTGTAATGTATTATGTAAAACCTATACCACATCGTATTTGATCCCTGAATTTTCGTGGTGAAATCGCCCAAAATCTTCTTTTTTCGCTTCCAGGGCGACTTCGCCAAATCTGCCACCTGCGCGAAACGGGCACGGCAGATCTTCAACGAGGCGACTCGGCTGTCAGAGGCCCGTGGCATTCAAAAAGGTGTGGATGAAAAGGGGGAATACCCTCTGGTAATTTAACATAGCTATTGAAAATGACCATTTATAGTGGATTTTCCCATTGAAAATGGTGATTTTCCATAGCTATGTTAGTTTACCAGAGGGTAATGTGGGTAGAATCATAAATTATTCTCCAGTCATCAGCGTTTTTATAGGTATGTGAACCCCATTCCCAGTCATGGGTGGTACCCTTAAAACATTCTAACAAACCATGTTTTACACATTTGATGAAGTTTTTTTGGGACATAAGGTGACAGAAGTAGTATGGGGATGATTCACAACCATTGGGTCCCAAGGATGGTGAGTTATTCAGGGCTGAAAAGCAGAAATCCATGGGGATTTTGTGCGATTTTTGGGCTGAAATAAGGATGGGATACCTCCCATCCTTTAACTTAGTGCCATTTTAACAGGATAATAATAATAGCAATATTAATAATCATAATAGTAATATATATATATATATTTTAATAGTAGTAATAATAATAATAAATAATAACAACAGTACTATAATACTCCACCACTACTACTACTACTACTAATAATAATAATAATTAATGGATAGTACATAACAATAATAATAGTAATCATAAGTAATAACATCATTAATAATAATGCCAATGAATAATAATAATGATGAAAACATTAACAACAATATATAGTTCTCATGAATCAATGGCTACTCTGTGAATCAATGGATGGGGAAAATGGGGGTTCTCTTCCATGCCGAGGCAGCCTGTTTCCGACAAGAGGCTGGGAGTGATACGGGACCGGAGGTGTCCCACCGGAGCATTGAAGCGAGAGAATTGGGGGGATTTTGCCGCTCCTCGAAATTTCGCCAATGGAACGTAGTCTTTCAATGGCCTAAATTCGCCTATACCTGAAGTATTAGCCACATCCAATCACTGATTGTGGAGTGATAGCCATGTCCAATAGTGAAATGATCTTCCAAAGACCGTTGATCTCTGGGCTTCGATCAACGGTGGGCTCAGGGAGTTCACCTCAAATGATGGTGACTTCTTCATGGAAAAGTGAGAAAAATCCTTGTTCATTTGATGTACATATATATATATATATAAAATTATATACATGTATAAATGTATAATATATATATAAATGTAATATATATATAGTTTGATCGTTGGGGATTATTAAAAACTGACCCATGGAACCGGGAACTCTGTTGTGAAGAAAACAGTGATATTTCGGGTTATGATCACTGCTCCTTGGGGCACTGTGAGTATAACTGGATGGTATATCGAAATGAACACCCAGTAGGAGTGGAGTGTCTACATCCAATGTAAGTGTAGAAATCATCCGAACATAGGATGTGATGAAAGGTTTATACATGTGAGTGGATAATATCTCTACATCCAATGTTAGTTTACCCAATATATTGGAAACTAATACCCTGTGGTAAACTATCATAGCTATGGAAAATCACAATCTTTAGTAGGTAAATCAACTATAAATGGGCCATTTTCAATAGCTATGTCACAAATTACCAGAGGGTAATCACCATTCATTCATTATTAGCCATTAAGAACCTCCATTAATCACCATTAATCACCATTAATCACTGTTAAATGTCCAAAGGGTACATCCAACGGAAGTATAAACCATGGAACCGTGGATAGTTTATCCCACTGAGGCATTCATGGCATGGGCAGAGGCTGAGGCCCTGTTTGGCCTGGCACAGAGCCAAGCTGAGGACTCGCGTAAGTGGAGAAACTGGAAACTCATAGAATATGACATATATATATAATTATATATATATAATTATATATAATATATATATATATATATATATAATATTTACAATCATATACTCAAATGTCTGTACAACATCAATCTAGCCTAATCTAACTATATATTTATGTTTTCCGCGTGTGTAGGAATGAAGATGCTCAGGCAGCAAGGTCAAACGAATCAGATTTTTTTTGGGGAGATCCGATTCGCCGATGGCCCCATGGCAGGACTTCAAATCTGACCAGGAACTTCCGGAAGTTTGTACCAAGGCGAATGGGGAAAATGTCGAGCCAGGTGGAACTGAACCACTGGATCGATGGATGAGAATTAAACTGGGGATTCCACCAGCAACAGAGATAGTCCAGAAAAAAAGCGTTCAAGTGGTTTGCTTGATCCCTTGGCTACACAGAAAAGATCTGAGTGATACTTGCAAATCGGCGCCTCACATAATGCCCGACCAAGACCATTCCAACTGGGTATGAAACTTGAGTCGCTGAGACAGGTGTCCATATTACTTTTATCACCTTCATCCATTGTTCATATTTGTTTAATCATTCACTTTTCTAGGTCAACAAAAAAACAAGCCGCCATTTTTCCCCAGGTCCCCCCATGATATTTTGAGTTTGCCATGGGACCGGCCAGGGAGTCCTGGCCGGCCCATTTTTTTTATTAATCTCCCAGGCAAGTGAGGCGGCGGAAGAATCCTTGCGCTTGGCGCGAGATGCAGATGATGAGCTGCTGATGATGCATTCCATGCAGGCAACCAGAAGATGAGCGATGAAGAATAGCCTGGTTGAATGGTTGAGAACTAACTAATGACTTACCCTAGCTACTTTAGGGGGTTTTCATGATAAGCCATAGTAGGGAAATCCGCCAACCAGCTAGTAGAATGAAACGGGATGGGCTATTTGTACAATGGCTCGACGTGTTTAAAATGGGGATCATATGGGGATATTAGTCATCAAACATAGGGATACAATGGGATAGAGTTAACCGATCAAGAAGTCTATTCTGCTCATTGTTGGGATGATCACTGGGGTACCATAGATATGCCAAGAGGTTTCGAGGTTTCGAATACCACCCTTGGTCTTTTTGGGTCAAACCTGAGTAACAAAAATTGGGGTGATGAAGTGTAGGTTATTGAACATTTTTCATTATTCACATCCTCATTCTGGTTGCTCAGATCATCTGAAATTCCCTTTTCTGGTGGTCACAAATCCACTTTTGGCAGTTCAAAACCATCTTAAAAGCAGTGTTCATGCTTGAACATTCAGTTCCTGCCTTGTTTTTGGTGCCGGGCATCTGAGCCGGCCCCCGCTGTTGTTACTTCTTGACATTACACTAAAAACGACATCA
>Ga0126342_10015378_pt1 | contig 13419 bp, 13 predicted proteins | sample Cyp1metagenome_FD_92528 | JGI IMG/M metagenome (GOLD analysis project Ga0126342, IMG submission 92528) | Coral microbial communities from Lord Howe Island, Old Settlement Bay, Australia - Cyphastrea 1 metagenome | ecosystem: Host-associated > Invertebrates > Cnidaria > Coral ...
AGGTTGAGGCGGAGGCGGAGGAGGCGGAGGAGGAGGAGGAGAACAGCTCTGATAAAATCTAACAACCCTCACCTGGCAGGTGGGGAACGACCTCACTGCGACCGAGCCCTGGAATCATGTTTAATAAGAGGAATTATCCCAAAATTGTTTTTTTTCAGGCTAGTGACATTTTTAATTTAATTTGCCCAGAATTATATACGGTGATTGATAGTGATTATATAATTAACATTGAAATTAATGTGTTTAAACCCAATGCAATAAACCATCCCCAAAACCACCATAGTTAGATGGGTGGCGTCAACCTTTGTGAGTTTCTCACATAGATTTGATTGAGACATGAACCCAACGAAGAACTGTAACAATGTTAACGGCGCATATTCATCATGTCCAACAGCAATGGGGTGCCAACGGTTTCAAATAGGTTTTGTTTTTTCCAGCTGGTGGTTTCAATTTTTCTGTTTCAACCATACAAACGGGATGATTACCCCCCGTGCAGTGATGTTCCTCATTCAGCTACACCAAAATGGTGGAGCATCAATTCCTTCTGCACATGTTGCCAGATGTGGCAACGAACCTGCTCTACCGCTTTGCCAAAGTTGCATAGACCCTGAGTAGCTGATTTATAGATAAAGGTAGATCTCCAACTCCCTTTTTGGCAGGGTCCATCCTAGTCGGGGGTTGGTACTCCGCATGGCTAAACATTGTGATTTCACAAAGAAGATGTGGGCAACTGAATCGCGACTTCATTGTCCGACTTTTCATCGCGTCAATGGGAAATTTAAGACCCTAAAATGGTACTGTACCATAAAGCCATATTTAATGGGAACATCCCCTAACGTAGCCCTTACATGGATTTTACGCCTGGTAGGTACCTTCAATTTAGGTACCTGAAATGGCCATTGATTTGTGATATTTTTTTGGGGAAACATGAAATGTTTTGTTTTTGACAGTGTTTCAAAAATAAACTCCAAACATAATGCTTCCTGATGCAAGTGAAACTTAGGGAAATTAGCCTTTAAATTTCAAAAATCATCGATTGCTAAGTTGTCTAAGTTGGCTTATAACTAGTGCAAGTGCTTAAAGTGCTACAACTTACTTGTAACTTTCCTAAGCCAAAATCATCCACTCAGTACCCCAATGGATAACTTGTGATTGGCAATTTCCCGAGGAGGAGGGGGCTGGGAGGGGGGATACTAGGGGTTGGCAATTCAAGGATTCATGGGCGGCAGTTTCTTAAGATACGTTGGAGGAAAACATGCATCACGTTAAATTACCGTAACGAAGATTGGTTTCAAGGATTTTACCAGGAAATGGTGTGGACTTTTAAAGGCAATAGAAAAGGGTCATTTCCCGGCACGAATGATGAACTGGAACAGAGAAGAGAACAAGTTTCAATTTCTTATATTTTTCATTTTTTTGGGGGGCAGCATGTTTGATTGACAAGTCTAGATCAGCTGCCGTGACTACCGTTGGAGACAAGTACTGCAACTACGCTTTGGAAAAAACCACAAAACGTTGTTGTTGTTGTTGTTGCTGTTGTTGTTGTTGTTGTTGTTTTTGTTGTTGTTGTTGTTGTTGGTTGTTGGTTGTTGTTTGTTGTTTGTTGTTTGTTGGTTGTTGGTTGTTGGTTGTTGTTTGTTGTTTGTTGTTTGTTGTTTGTTTTTTTTTTTGTTGTTGTTGTTGTTGGATGGGCCATGATTCAGACGTCACGATTCCATACTGTTCTTTGTGTTTTCCAAGACTTGTTTGATGATCCAAAAGTTTGCGGTGGATACCTACAATCGGACTGTCATTGGATGCCATCTCAAGCATTACCGGATCAGCAGTTGGTGGAAAATGACATTTTGACCCAACACCCCCCGAGATGCCTAGGCTGTCCATGTCACTGCAGTGCTTACTTCAGGCTTGGAACAGAAGGAAACTGGACGTTATACCGCGCCCTCCTCTTGGATTTCTTGGGCAATTCATCAAAGTTTGCCAGGAATTCCCCCATTGATACATATACACACACACATATATATATGTATGTAAATATACACATATATATTGTTATATATATATATATATATTGTTTTTTGATAATATATGTAGATGTTAACTTCGATTTTAGCAACACCTACAAAAGTAGAAAATTGAAACCACACTAAACCGCTCACAAATTGCAAGTTGTTTTTCTGTCTTGTGCTGGGCTTACTATACATCGATGATTTTCTGGTTGAACATTGGACACTGGGTTTCCGTTGACCGTTGACAGGTGATTAAAAATTAGAGGTACTGTATGTGACCCGGCCTCGCAAGATGATTCGAGAGGGAAAGAGCCGCACAAGAGGACGAAATATTGAAAGACAATGTAGTTGGCATTGTTTATTGACATATTTTCTTCATGACCAGTTTTTTGAAAGAAATCAGTGAACTCCTTCCAGTGTGGTCGGGGGCGGTGTCTCGCTTGTGACTTTAGTTGTTGCTCGCTTGTGACTGTCGATGCTGCTCGCTTGCAACTATAACCGTCTCGATCCATCACAATCAGTATGATCATCAACATCATCATCCTCACTATGTTCACGATCATCTTCCTGTTCACCATGATCACCACCACCATCATTTGCAACAGTTTACATACCATTGCAATATATTGCAATCATGATCGCCATCATCATCATCATCACCATCATCTCCATCATCATCAATCATCATAACTGTCATCGTCATCGTCATCACCATCATCATCATCATCGTCGTCGTCGTCGTCGTCGTCGTCGTCGTCGTCATTGTCATCGTCATCGCCATCGCCATCACCATCACCATCATCAGCCATCAGCCATCAGCAATCAGCAATCATCAATCATCAATCATCAGTCATCGAAAACGACAACAACAACAACAACACCAGCAGCAGCAGCAGCAGCAGCAGAAGCAGCAGAAGCAGCAGAAGCAGCAGAAGCAGCAGCAGCAGAAGCAGCAGAAGCAGCAGAAGCAGCAGACGCAGCAGAAGCAGCAGAAGCAACAGAAGCAGCAGAAGCAGCAGCAGCAGCAGACGCAGCAGAAGCAGCAGAAGCAGCAGAAGCAGCAGCAGAAGCAGCAGAAGCAGCAGAAGCAGCAGAAGCAGCAGAAGCAGGAGCAGCAGCAGAAGCAGCAAAATCATCAAAATCATCAAAATCATCAAAGCAATCGGGGCCATCATCATGAGCAGCAGCGTCATCAATGCCATCACGCAGGAGCACTTTCATTGTTGTCATCCTCACCGTCACCTGCATTACCGTTGTCATTACTGGCACTGTTAACTTTATATAATTTGTTCTTTTCTTCTTCTTGTTCAACATGTCGTGGATGTCTCACTTTCTTATTTGGCATTATTATCCTTATCAGAATGTTTGCCACTGTTTTTTTTGAAAATTATCATCCTGATCATCACTTTTCTGAGCATCATCGTGACCATGATGATCTCCTAGGTCATTATCACCACCAACATCATCATTGTAATCATCGGTAGCGCTGTCATCATCACGCTTTTGACGATGTCCTGATCATGCTTGTCGTTGTTTCTATCATAGTCGTCATGATAATCTTGAGCCAACAGACCTTCTAGGTAATGTTACGTGTGTTCCAACATCTTGGTCGGTTCGTCAGGAACTTGATCATCGTAATGGCTTGAATGTCAACAATGTTCTTTGAAAGATCACTAAGCATCAGTGCATCATTACTTCCACCATCGTCACCAACATTACCATAATTATCATCATCATCGTCGCCATCACCTGCGGCAGCATGTAGACGTGATCACCACCATCAGCTTCATCATCATCATCATCATCATCATCATGATCACCATCATCAGCATGATTATCATCATTATCTCCAACAACACCATGGTTGTAATCATAATTAACTCCTTTACTTGTCGTTCTGATTATTTCTTATACCGTCGACCCTTTGCAACATCATGAGGATTACCAGTGTGGTTTAGAAAGGTACTGAATAAAATCTGCCAGGTGTGCCATTCACTGCTGGCGTGTCCCAACTTCGTGCTGGAGCAGGAGCTTGCCCGGGAAGTCCTTGCGCGGCATCGAGGCAGCTCCGGCTGGTCTTTGACCGGGTTTTTTTTCAACCGCAACAACCGCAAAATGAGGTTATATGACTTGCAAAAGCAATGGATTAAATATCCAAGAGATTAACCAAGCCCGACGAATCCTCACGGATTCAAATACTTCCTACAAAGGTACGGACCCTCAGAAGGTACATGGACCCATAGATCCCAAATGCCGGAAACTGTTCAGATTATGAATTATGAGACCTTCCCCACTTATGTACGGACACTAGAAGATACAAGGCATACTGTATGTATACAAGCGAGCATATTTAAGCACTTCTGAGATATTTAGTTTTGTGTGAAGCTATGTTTCATTCATATATTGATGGGTTGTCACATTCGGCTGGTTGCACCCATGATTTCCCAGCCTCCGGCAGCATCTCCAGCTAGGTCAAGACGTGGAGGACGGTGAGACGTTGCTCTACCATGACTTCTTGAACGTCATGCTGGGGCGACAGCGTCGGAAAGTCTACATATGGAGCCTCGGTGTCAGCATGTTCCTCCGCATGCTCTTCCGAAAATGTGGAAGTTACAGGGAGCAGCAGGTGCGCTGCATGGGGTAAACATTATTCGGGGGTTTTTGGCCGCGCAAGAGATTGAAAGGTACGACATGCGATTGAACCCCCATAGGCACCATTTGAAATTGCCCCGAAATTTGCCATTCAGTGCGTTCGCCCATCCCTCGAAATCGCCGCTGAGGATGTATGACATCAGCAATGGCAAGGCGAATGGCTGGTCATGGATCTTGGGAACCCACTTCCCAGCTTTCTGGCACACTGCTGTGGTGGTGGACCTCCCTGCGCCACGGATGAATACGATGGGAACGTCCAAAAAAATTGGGAGGCTTAGTAAGTGGAACGATATATAGGGGCATTGAATCAAAAGCGGTGGTTATGGAGGTTGATTATTGATTATGTTTGGCTGATGAGTTATGTTGTATGTTTGTACATGTAATGACATGTAATGACAATGTTTAAATAAAAGCAAATATGTGTATATATATATACTGAGTACTTCCAAAGACTATTGTTTAAGTAGTCGTTGTTGCAAAAACGTTTTTATTGCGGAAAGGCGGAAAGTTTGTTTTGTCAGAAGAAACGAGGGTCCTGCGTTGGTCCCTTGATTGGGATGGTTTTTAATCCCTTTCCCCCTATCACTAACCACCCCCCCGAATCATAAAAACCAAGGTCTGTGTCCAATTTTGGAATATTTCAGAAACAATTTCGAAATAAAGCTACTTTTGCTCTCAAGTTATGGGAAGAACACAAAACACAATAAAACACAGTTAAAAAAAAAATACATTTTTCAAAATTGACAACAATGAACTTTAATTGCCTTCCGGAGAACCTCAGGCCTCTACCCTATACATCTATACTCGTTAATGGTGTTTTATGAATGAGTTTGGAATTTGTTGGTATGATTGTTAGCCTTGTCCATTATTTTCCGTGTACGTGTGTGTGTGGGGACCAGGACCCAAGGGACCAAGGGACCAAGGGACTCATGTCCAACGGTGGAACCATGTTTTTCCTTGTTAACTGCCCCTGTAGCGATTGAATTCCACATCTTTGGGGTTAGACGAGATCAGATCCAACTTTTCACAGTTTTTACTCTACTGTATATTGATTTTACATAGATTTGTTATTGGTTGGTGCAATCTCCCCAAACCACCCGTGGATATCATAGCACCCCTTAAAATGGAAAGCAAATGCTTCTTCAAATTTAGATTTATGTTTCTGTTTTGGATTTTAGTCTTTTTTGGTTTTCTCCAGCATTGGATTTCCCAGGAAGGTTCCCTGGAATTCTGGTACGGCGGGCGGCTCTACATGTCCAAACCTGGGACTACGCCCTTTGGTGCTCCTGTAGAGAAGCGCTTCATGGGTCACTCGATGCGACGTCGCAGGGAGTACCGGAGATTCGGGTCCCCTGGGGCCCTTGAACTTTGTTTGCAATAGATAGATAGGTTATGGTGATCCCAAAAGATATATACCGAAAAGTCTTTGCAGGATGGTAGTTTGACGATATTTACCTCAGATGCAGCTGTTCTATTTAATTATTTGGGGGTTGCAGCTGGAGTGTACGAAGTTTTTGGTTTTACATTAGTGCTATCAGGTTATCGCAATTTATTTTTGCTAAACCTTGGTGTGATTTTTTCACCGACAATTTTGTTGGGGAATATGGTCTAACCATGTCTAACCCCATCCGCGAATTTAGTGTGTACTCATAGTCTTCCCATTTTTTTAAAAAAATTGTCATCTTGGGGTACATGCCCTTGGTGTCTACACGGCGCCTCCCAGGTCACAGCTATAGGAGTCAGGAGGAGATAGAGAACCACATCGGTTACCACTTGGCCCACGAATTTGAGCCCGGCAACTACGATTCGCTGACCCACAATTGCAACCATTTCAGTGCTTCGGCACAACCTGTACCATTGGGAATCTGGATGAATCTGGGAGATAAAGGTGGTACAGGCTAGACTAGGGGAAGTATTTCGGTTTGGTTAAGAGGTGGGTTAGTTTTTCAGTTTCATGAAGTGGGGGAGTGGATTTTGTTGGGGTAAGGGTATCTGAGTCTGGCCATCATGGAAAGTAAATGGACATCCCTAAAAGCCAGGTTTCGAGCCGTTGCAATGTCCTAGGGTTGTAGGGATGGTGCATCTGTTTTCATGTCAAGTTCGCATTTTTGTAACCTCGCAGAAGGTCTAGATTCTAGATCCACGAGAAGGTTTTCACCCCCAAACAATGAGCAGCAAAAGCAAAATTGATTCATGAGATTATGGGATCCCGGGGTCCCTTAGATTTAGTATGAGGATTCACCAATGGCAAAGCATAAGATTCCTATGTATGGGGGAAGATGAGGAAACCATGAAAACCCACTAGGACCCAGGCACTTGCAGCCGTCAGCCATGAGAGAGCCAATCAGTTCATCAGCCATGAGCTACATCACAGAAACCATCTCAGTGATCATGAACTTTTGCGTGACCTACAGGGGCTACCAGATCAGAGCTCTCCAGAGAAGGAGTGCATCACTGAGAAAGACCTCCCCGTTGAGTACCATGAGGCGCTCAACAGAATTTTCCTGCATGAGGCTGGAGTTTGCTCGAAGTTTTGCCATCAATCCGCATGCTATATGTGCGATCACTTCAAATGTACCAGGGATGGGAAAGGAACATAAGAGAACTGGCAGATGCATTGAGGACAAACACAAGTGATCAGAATGATCAGGCAAGCAGCTGTGTGCTGGAAAAAAACAGCAATGAAGTGAATGGGGTAAAGCGAAATAATTAGCAGCACCAGCCAGCGCCAGAACCATCAGGTCAGAAACATCAGAACCAAATTGTTTTCTCACTGTCCAAAAAAATGAATTTCCAGAAGGGTGTTTTTTATATTGCCAACATTTGCTTGGGCTGTAGGTGTTGGTTAACTCGTGGAAGATGAATATTATGAACTTAACATTACGTCTTTTGATGGGGATTTCCACATGTGTTGGTAGCCAACCTTAATTAGCAAGACGGACTCAAAATCAAAATTAAAAATCATTTGAGGATGTCTCACCAAACTATTTTTTAGTTTACATAAGTTTACACCTGACAGAAGATCAAGAACAAGGCTATCCAAGGCTCATGGGTTTGATATCTATTGGTCTCGTTAGATATTTTTCATGATGACTCGCCTCCCCAATATCAGAACAGCAAAACCCGACGTCTGACACGTTGACCACCTGTGACCGGGCCTGCGCTGAGGTGATTCACTATTGAGGTATTTGATTCATCAGCCTTTGCCAGACGAAATCTTGCATCAACCTGAGATGATCATGAGTCTCGTCTTGAGTCAATGGGTCATGCATATTCTATTATTTTGTATAACGCTATGTATATAGTTGTTTTTCATGTTTTTTTTGGCTGGTGCCTACTCTTTGGGAAGTTTTTACTTTCCATTCCTGCAAACGTGCAAGACACTTCATCTATTGGACCGATTGAAACATCACTGGTTCCATCATTGGTTCACGTCAGAATTCCTTGTATATCGTGTTCCCACATGTTCGAGTGTTTTTTTGCTGGATGTACCTTCCGGTAGTCAAACGTGGCAATCGAAAATGACCAATTTATAATATTTATAATAGATTGTTTTCCCATTTAAAGTTTTTGTTAGATTTCCCAGCGGCCCGCCACCTTTAATTATCCAATCATATCCTCATTGAATCCCATTAGATCCCTATTTGTTGATGCTTAATTCCTATGATTTGCCATGACGTTTGATGACCACAGGACATATCCACCCTGAACTGAGGAATTCCACTCCAGTCTTGCAACTGTTGAGGCCATTTCTGAACAGGTGGGAAATGCCATCTTGATCGCTGTGCTGCCGGTTTTTCATGGGCGCAGCGATGTACATATATAATTATAAATAGAGAGAGAGAGAGATACTAATCCTTAAAGGAATAGACAAGTAATCTAGTTTAATTTTAACTGGATTTTACTTTTCTATTTTTTGGGCATTGCTATAGTTCACAGCCAGCAGCATGAGTTTTTGGTGTTTCTCCAAATGGGGTACCCACCAAACCGACCTCAAACAGAAGTATTAAACAGAAGTACCGGCCCGCCAAGTCGGCTTGGCGCTCAACCCAGCCAAGTGCAAGCTCATCACAACATCCCACGACGGCCTGGTTGACCCACACAGCTTCCCTGCAGGGCTTACAATTGACCGGTCCGGAGCTTTTACTTTGCTGGGGGCCGCCATTGGGGGCCATGCTTTTTGCGCGGCCCACACCCAATCCCAACGGGTTGATGCGAGCAAGCCGCTTCTGGAAGCCTTGTGGCACTTGGATGACCCCCAAACCGGGTTGTTGCTGCTGCGGGAATGCGCCAGCTTTTGCAAAGTAGCGTACTCAGCCAGGGTCACGCCCCCAGCCCTCCACACAGCTGCCCTGTCAGCCTTTGATGCCGAAGTGCGGACCTGCCTCGAAGCCCTTTGCACAGGACCGCTCCCTGGCCCGGCCTGGGCGCAGGCCTCGCTGTCAACAAGTGCCGGTGGCCTTGGCCTGCGCCTTGCCAGTCGCCATGCTTCGGCGGGGTTTTTAGCGTCCACCACTGCAACCGAGGAGCTTTGTAAGGAACTTGACCCCCACTACATGTTGTCTGTGAACGAGGTTGTGGATGCTTTCAACAGGGACGTTTTGCCCGGTGATCGCATTCCGTCGCCCGTGCCCAACTCTTTGAGCCAGCAGAAGTTTTCCCGAGCGCTCGACGCTGCTGCAGTTGCAGAACTGAGTGCGCCACGGAGGCCACCCGCGCTCATTTGCAATTATTGCAGCAGCCTGGGGCCGGGGCCTGGTTACACGCCCCGCCTGCACACAACCTCGGCTTGCATGTGTATCCTGCACTCTTCCGAATCATGGTTTGCCTTCGACTGCGGCTGCCGGTTGCTTCAGAAGATGTGGCCTGCCCACTCTGCGACGCGGTTGCAGACCGCATGGGCGACCACGCCAGGGCTTGCCCTTGCGGTGGGGATCGCACCAAGAGACATCATCGCCTGCGCTCTATCCTGGCCTCCCGAGCTCAAGCTGGTGGGTTGAACCCTGTCGTCGAAAAGGCGGGCTTGCTCCCACCACGATTGGATCTTGCAGGTGCTCCTGCATGAAGATGGTGTGCAAGCCAACGGTGGTGGTGGCAGGCGGCCGGCCGACGTCTGGGTTGGAAACTGGGGGGTGCATGGCCCGGCCGCTTTCGACCTGGCGGTCACCTCTGGCTTGCGACAAGGGGCTGTGGCTGCCTCAGCAGCAACAGGGGCCCGTGCTGCAGAAGATTACGAAGCTCGCAAGCGGGCTCATTTGCAGACGGCGGCTACCTGTGCTAATGAGGGTCTCCAATTCATCCCCTTGGTTGCCGAGGCTGCCAGCGGAGGTTGGGCACCGGTGGCCATGCAAACCTGGCGGCAACTTGCGCACTGCGTGGCCGCGCGCACTGGTGAAGAGGCCGGCGCTGAGCTTGGCAAGCTGCTGCAAACTCTGGCAATCAGCCTTCAGCGTGAAAACGCGCGAGCTGTCCTCCGGCGCGTGGGCGGGTCTGAAGCCCGCCCCGCGACCCTGGCCGATCCTTGACGAAGCTGCATGTGCCTGATCTGGACAGTGTAAATGGTTTGCAGCAGATACATGCAGTTTGCGGCAGCCAGTGGTTTGAGTCGGGCTGAGCGCGGCGTGGTGAGGGCGGTACATTTGGGCTTTCCAGCGAACGCTAGCACCTGGTCCGCCAGTCATTTCTTCTGGTTGTGGCAGTTTCATTTTTGGCCTGCCTTTTTGCTCCGGGTTTCCATAGGTCCCGGGACGTGCGGATTGACTCGCACTGTCACATATATGCTCTTTTGCTTCATTTTCCTCCACCTCCACCACGGAGCTTGGACCTTTTCACCCAGTCGGTTTTCATTGCTTCTGGGTGCAAGTACAATTTTGATAGAGAAACTCATGGTGAATGCTTGGATTTTTGGCCAGACAAATTCATAATGAGTCTACGAAAAGAGCTGCATCTTTGATGACTTGGGACCCTGTTTTCCTGACCATCACCACTAGCCTGTCCTCTTGGGAGGGACTGCATTCTGTCTCTTCCAGCTACCTACTTCTTCCGAACCGAATAACACAACTGGATGTGCATTCCACTTAGTAACCCCAGGAACCAGAATGTAGGTAAGTATGTTTTGAAACCCATGCAGTGATTCCTGTTCATTGTTGAAATTCGATTTTTGTTGGCTAATGTGTTTGTGTGACATGGCAGTAGAATTCCTTTCCTTGTTGGTTCCAGTAATATCTTATCGTTACCATCAAATTCCGCATTTTTCCCATGAAAGATGAGTTGCGTTTCCATTTAAAGATTGTTGGTGGTTTGGAACATGATTGTTTGTTTTTCCATATATTGGGAATGTCATTATCCCAACTGACGAACCCCATCATTTTTCAGAGTGGTAGGTCAACCACCAACCAGATGATTATTCACCATCATCAACCATATAATAACCATTAATATTATATATTAACAGTATATTACCAACCAATAGGTTGAAACCACCAACCGAATCCTGCTATAAAGATCGAACCATGATTTTGGTGAACACCGCATCTCTCCATCCGCGCCGTGCGGTGGAAACGGTGAAGATTGCAGGTGGCTGGGCCGTGTCGACGCGGCCTCACTGGATGGCACACGAACCACTCAGGCTAAGCAGGCAGGGCGGCAGGGGAAGGTTGGTTTTCCATGTTTTGTCCTGGTGGATGTTGGCATTTGTTTTGGCAAGGGAATTGGGGTTGGATTTCACTGGCAAATGTTGATACATTTCAAGAAATTAACATGGTTCAAAGCATACCCCGAGCTGCAAAGAACTTCTCAAAAGTCTAGTGGCAGACCTGACGTGTTTTGTTTTGGACATTGCATCTGGAAATCGTTTCTGGAGTCATCAGCCATCATCGTTTGGGGGCCCAAAAATTGGGAAACCCAACTGTTGTGTCAGGAATCGGTTCCCTTGAGTCCATTAGCTTTGGTCTCCTTCGTGCTCCATGATTGCGGTCTGGAGTCCGTTGGCCACTTCCATTGCAGGGGGAAAATTCCGGCCTCGGGGGCCGGAGGGGATGGCCAGCTGGGAAACCTGAATCATGTGGGAGATGTGGCTGACACAAGTCGTGGGCACCTGGAAATCTGCCAGCTTCCACATTTCTCCTGTTTGTATCAGTTCCATTTGTATTTCCAGGGTCAAACTCATCCTTTTGGAGTCCCAAAACTTGGATAGTCCCAACAAAAACTTGCTAATGTATGTTATGTTATATATATATACACATACATATATACATATTATTTCATATATACGTACTGGACATGATCTCCGTGCACCAGGCAGGGTGGAAGCCGTGGAAGGCGATCACTGCGCCGGGGCGCCGAGCCACAACCCGGAGCCGAGCCGGAGATGGCTGGGTTTTGCCATGGATTCCATGGACCAATGGCTGGGTTTAAGGGAAAAATCTACAGGAAAAAATCTACAGGAAACCATAGATTTTCCCATGAAATATGGGGTTTTCCTGTAAATTTACCATCAAATATATGTGGAAACTGGTTGGTTTTTACATGTTTTTACCATCAAATATATGTGGGTTTCCATGGGTGTCCTGTAAATTGTCCCATCCAAGTCTGTGACATAGAGCCAGTCATTTATCCAGCTTTGGTGTCTGAATGTATCTTACGTGTGTCCATGATTTGCTTTGACTGGAGTTGTCTGGGAATGTTCTGGGCGAAGGAATGCTACCTGAAGATCTGAAGGGACTTAGCAATCGGTAGTAAGCGGGTGAATTGTTCTACATTGACTTCACAGTTCCCCCACCCAGACTCGAAATCCATTTTCTTGGTGTGGCTAAACTTTACTCCTTTCTTTTGGACATGCTCTATCCCCATGCTTTAGGTTTGAAGTCCACTTCAGCTGCAATCCCACACTTTGCTGCGTATGGGATGCAGTATAGCTTGCATATATGTATACTGTATACATATACGGGTAATTAATTCACAACTGACTGGCTGGGAATCGCCCCCAAGCAAAATCGGCAAAACCATTCGACTCACAATGTTGCTGCTTCAAGACCACCTGCAAAATCACAGTGAATTCCCGTAACTTTGATAGTTCCATCATCAAATTCTCGTCATTGTTCACCATGTTTGCTGCTTAAATCCAATGTGTTGGTAGGTCAAATGCCTCTTTCCTGACTAGAATTTGGTGAACTTCCTCAGTGAATTTCTGACGCCTTGGCCCAATGGCAGTTCATCGTTCATTCCCAGGTGGTCAGCCGTCTAGATCTCTGGCACCAGCGTGCCGTGGAGCTCACGTTGCGCAAGAGCATGGTGAAGCAGGTGCTGCAGCGGTCCCAGAGGCAGGATGATTTTGGATGGGTTTCTAGGGCTGAGAAAATCATGGGGACAACAAATAACCATCAACGAGTAAGGATTCAATGGGATTTTTTTAGTGGATTCAGATGCAAAAAGGGGAAACTCAACTATGAATGGGATTTTTTTAAACCGGATAACTATGAAACTTGTGGATTTCACCCTCATCGGTAGGGATGTAAGGGATGAATAAAGATCAATATTGGCTGTCCAGTGGCGAATGGAGGGAGTTGTTTCGGAGCTATGGTTGTAACCAACTTTTCCTGTTGAAGGGGGAGCCATGGAGCTACTAAGAGGTTCCCAACCACATGATAGTTTGGGAGTTGTAAGAAACAGGATGGAAGTTCAATTTGTGCCATAAAACTAGTTGGACCACGGCCTTTAGAAGGCCGTGGTGTTTTGTACACATCGGGGGGGTGGGGTGGGG
>Ga0126342_10015379_pt1 | contig 13419 bp, 7 predicted proteins | sample Cyp1metagenome_FD_92528 | JGI IMG/M metagenome (GOLD analysis project Ga0126342, IMG submission 92528) | Coral microbial communities from Lord Howe Island, Old Settlement Bay, Australia - Cyphastrea 1 metagenome | ecosystem: Host-associated > Invertebrates > Cnidaria > Coral ...
AAGTCAAAGAACATGCTATTCTCAGAGCATTCTAACGGTATTGACTTGCCAAGGCTTCGGCCTCTCGAGGTACTTCGTTTGGTAATCTCTTCTGTTGGAAAGCACGGTGCTTCAGTTTTTTTTCCTGTGTAAAAATTTCACTACGCAGCTGCAAGCGAATCTGGCTTGCAACATCCGCTTCGTTTCTGCGCTTCGGGAGCTCATTTTGCTCGTTTGAAAAAAACTGATTTTTTAATGGTATATATTTTTCAGTAGACATGGGGGTACTTACCTGGCATGGGAGGGTGATCCCAACTTTTTTGTTTTTTTTGTTGGGGGGGGTAAGTATGGTTCAACCACCAAGCAGCTGTTTCTGGTCTCAGTATATCAGAACTGGTGTTGGACATTTTTTCCGCATGGTTGTAGAGAAACACTGAGATTATATACCCTCTGGTTATTTAACATAGCCATGGAAGCCATGGCCATAGAAATAGATGATTTTCCCAGCTACAAACCTCCATTTATTTTGGGGATTTTCCATGGCTATGTGAGTCATAACCAGATGATATACCCAGTTCTTTAACATTCGTTATCCCCAAAAGCAATCCAACATGGCGAAGATCTTGCCGGTCTTGCGCATCCGCAAGCCAAACGTTGCTTGCCGATAAGTAGAGTCATCTCTATGGTTGTAGAGATATTTCAGCATATTGGCTGTGTTTCTGAATGTCACTATAGGTAATTAATAATCATGTGAAAGAGCGAACTCATGATATGGGATACCCCAGTTAGCATTCAGAACCCATGCATGTGCATGTATATATATATACATATAATACACACACACATTTGACTGCGGATATTTCACCTGTGGCAACCTTCGCCTCTTACACTCAAGGTTGAGGAGCATCGGCACATACGCCATGGTCAGAAGCCCGGGGGTGCTCCCCAGGCATCGTAAGTTCATGGGGATCTACCCTTAGGTAATCAAACATGGCTGGCTCTAAAATCCAGCAAAAATGAAAGTTTGAATTGTAACACCATTTGTAAATGTGACATGTTCCATTGTCATGTTCGATTACCAGAGGGTAACCAACCCCACCAAAGGTGACTTGGTGACTATGCCAATGATAGCAGGTTAAGATCCTTATAAATGTGGTTGTTGGTGGTTAAGATGCGCCTTCAATAAAACCATACCTAGTTGCCTAGTTGAATCCCCATGATACAAGTGGCTTCATTCACCCAAGTTATATCTGGAGGATCACACTACTTGAGCAGTGTTTAAAACCCCTGTTGGTTGATGATTATAGGCTATAGGGGATTATACTACCCAATATATATTGGATTATTATATCTAATCCAATAGGGGAATCCCTCCTAACCAACCAGTATAATGGAATAGACCTTTTCGGAGAAACAAAATCTCCGGTGCTTGTTTTAGAGATAGGCTGCGGAAGAGAAGTCCGCAGCTGCAGAGATCTCGCCGAGCGGGTTGTTCGAGATGGTGGGTTTGGAGTCCGTGTGAATCCTGAGCCATGTCGTGAGTGGGGCGTTTGGAGGTCGAGCTTTTGGGATTGGCGCTGGATTCTGTTTTCTGATAGCCAGGTGATCTTCTTATACTCCGTGGCAAATCCCTAACGCTAGACCGCGTGAAACAACTACTTGAAGCCAAGCGGGCGCCGAAAGCTAGCCAACAGTTCAAGCTGAGCCCACACTGTGCTGAGGAAAGAGACAAACAAGGATTTGGTTAAGTGAACATAACGGGGCCCACCCCACGGCTCTCAGCCCCAGAAAGACGTTACCATCATCCGATCACTGTGCACTAATAATTGGCGCTTGAACCCTTCTTGAGATTGATGCCGCGCCATTTGACCCTTCTTTTCGTTTCCATTCCCTGAAGCGAATGTATTTGGGATTTGCTTCCTTTCCGTTGTTGCGGTGATCTTCGGTTGCCTTGATTTTGTTGCGGTCTTCTTTATTCTTCTTGTGGTCCTCTGCTTTGCTGTGGCTGTGGCGGGCTGTCGTCTTTGCCGTCGTTGTTCTTCTTGGTTGTGGTCTTGGTCTTTCTCTCGTTGGAGCTCTTCTTTCCGTTCTTTTGCGCTCCTTGCCGTCCTTTTACGCATGTCATTGATCTTCATGTCGAGGTAGAAGCGTCGTTGTTCCTGATGTTGTTCCCGCAAGGCTGCGTGTAAGCGCCGAGCGCGTCATCAACAGCGGCCCATCGGACGCCATCGGCCATAGGTGCAAATCAGAAACACCAAAGTCCAAAGTGCTGACCCAAAGGTCAGTGGAGCTGAGTTGCCAAGACCCAAAGTACCAAAGCGGCGGCGCACAGCCGCAGACTTCTACTGCGCGTACGCTTCAAACCCTGCCCGCTATCGCAACCATGACTTATTAAATTGCACAAGAATTTGAAACTCAGAGGTTTCTGGTGATCAGAGGTAACCTTACCAATTTGCCAACGCACAGCTTTCTGGAATGCTCAGTGGTGCAGGCAAAGCCATACTGCATCATAGATGTGTCTTCAGGATTCAAGCTGGGCTTTCAGGTTCCGATAATTGACATTGAGTGCAAAGCAGTTGAAGTCTGCGCTGGAGCAGGTTTCATGGGTGAAGGCCTTTCGGCCTGCGGAGTGAGCATCCAAGCAAGTAATGATTTGCAGAGTGAACTTTGTGCATTTCAAGTCCGTCAGGGTCAACAGAACGTCTTTGTAGGTGACATTGGACAGGCTTCTGTAATTGCGGCAATTCACACTTCCAGCGGACAGCCCAACATCATTTCAGGAGGCTTCTCCTGTCAGCCTTGGTCACAGTTGGGGGACCGAAGAGGGTTGGATGACAATAGGTCAAGCAGCCTCAACAAGATCCTTCAGGCTGGGCATTGGTTAAGGGCCCGATCAATTTTGTTGGAATGTGTTTGTGCGGCAGGAGTGGATGATCAAGTCAAGTCAGTGATCCAGTGTTTTTGCAAGCAGACAGGGTACCGAGTCACTGCGGGAGACCTTTTATTGGAATCACTTCTACCGGCCAAAAGGGCCAGGTGGTGGTGTGTCATTTCAGATGCATCCGTGCCCCCATTCAGCATCCGACCATTGCCTGTTTTGCATCCGAAGCCAACCTTGGCTGAAATGTTGCCGGTTTTACCAAGTTGGGACCTTAGTGACTTTGAGCAACTTGTGTTGGACAGGTATGAAACAAACAAATTCATGGAGTTTGGAGGGCTCTTTGAAAACATGCTTAGAGGTGATGATCAGGTCAGAACAGCCTTACATGGATGGGCAAACCAGTTGACCAGTTGTCCATGCGGGTGCAGGAAACATCCGTTCTCGGAAGAAAGGTTGAGAAACAAGGGAATTTTTGTGGCACTGATTCCAATCCAAGGGGAATTTAATACCTATCAGGGAACCCTGCCAATGACTAGGCACATGCACCCTTGGGAGATGTGTTGGATTCATGGTGCAAACCCAAATCGACTTTGGAAACCAAGCATGTGTTTGGGGATTGCAGCAGCAGGTCAGATGGCCACACCGGTCCAATCATGTTGGGTTGTGGCACAATTGCAAGCTGCAGCCGCTCAGGGAGAAGGCATACCACTTGCGCCAGAACAAGCACTGTGGAATCACTTCCAAGTTGTTTTTGCTGCTGCCACAATGACGCAACCAGCCATCACAGGTCATGAATCATTCAAAGCTTTTGAGCTTTTGCACGTCGCTTGCATCAGTGTTTGTTTCACTCCGCCCAGATCAATGCTGGGCCTGCATTGCCCATTGGGGCCAGTGAAGAAAATACAAACAGCCAGCGACAGGGACGCGAGGACCCTCAAAGTGGGATTTACAAAAGTACTCAAGAGCCAATGGGCCAAAAACAGACAGCGGTGGAGGCGCAAGAACTCCCCCTTCCCATGTGTTTGCAGGCCACGCCTCGTGACTTTCCAACAGCACTTGGCCCCACACCCCCCTTGCCAGGTCCCCCAGTTTTGAGCTTTGCCAACAGCAGTAGGCCTATCCAAGAAAGTGTTGTACAGCCACCGCAAGATGTACAGGGCAGTGATCAGATCAAGTCTCACCCAGTTTTGCCTACGCAAGCTTCAGGGCATGACCAGACCAAGCAATTGCATGCACATCTTGTTGATCCACATTGGTCTCACCAAGTTTTGCCTATCAGTAGCCCTTGCTCCAGCCGGGAGCCTGTCTTGCCCAATGTGGCCAAAGAAGAAAATTCAAACAGCCAGCGGGAGGGACGCCAGAACCCTTTTAAGATGGATGAAAAGAACAAACAAGAGCCAAAGGCCAAAAAACAGCCAGCGATGGAGACGCCAGAACTCCACCCTCCCATGAGTTTGCAGGCCATGCCATGTGACTTGCCAACAGCACTTGGCCCCTCCCAAACCCCTGCTGCAGAGGGAAATCAAACCGTTGGAGCCATGCCACATGTCAAAGTTGGAGAGCCTGGTAACTCAAGTGCAGAAACTGAGGAAGCTAGTGCAGCCAAGCTTTTTCACACGGAACTTTTTGGCCGACCTGGACCAACCAAGGGAAGACCAAAGGTTAGCAACCAACCTCAGTCACATGTAGCAGCCTTTTTGCAGCCAAATGTACAGGTTCCAGTTGACCAGCTGACCAACCAAGCCACGCATTCGAACCAAGGCGGGATCACAGCTTTTGCCACAAAAGCCAGTAAGAGTCAAACAGGTGAAGCTGTCAAAGTAACCCACACATGTTCGACTCAGGTGGAAGGAAAACCAGGTGTCTTTCCAACAGCACCTGGGCCTCACTCACATGATCAAATGCCAAAGACCCCACAACCAAAGGGGCTTGAGACAATCAGAGAATCCATGCCACAGGGAAGCAAAGCCGAAGTTGGGCACAAGCCCAGCACCCACAACCATTGCAGCCCTCCAGACGACCAGCCATCCTTCACGCAGCAGATTGAAGGTGAAATTGAGAGCATTGAAGCTCAAGGTGAAACAGTTGCATCCAAGACCAACTGCATTTCTCATCTTGTACAGCTTTTTCAAGATGATTTTGCCAAGCCCTACAATGTTTCGATCGATCAAGATGCCACAGTAGGATCTGTCACGGTTGCAGAAGTTTCACTTGGCACCATGGCACAGCCAGTACGTGTGAGTTCATGCATGGGAACACCAGTCAAACTGGCTGAGTGTACCTCTCCGATGCAACAGCTTTTTCTCCATCGGGCCGGCATTTATGAACCAGGGGTTGCAGGCCACATTGATGCAAAGCAAACCCATCCCAAGAATTCAGGTACTCCATAACCAAGAAGCATGGGTAGCTGATGATGAAATGGATTTCTACTTGCACATGATCAATACGACAGGTGCTGTCAATGTAGGAAGAGTTGGGATTGTCCCTGCCTTTTTCGAAGACGATGAATTGGAAGGGATTTTGCATCAATGGTTTTCTGCCATCATCCCTGCTACCGACTACCAAGGGAAGACCATTTCAGCACTGTATGTCGACAAGCACTGGTTTCCAGTTGTCATCACACCGCAGGCGGGGTCTATCCTGGTCCAAACGACTCCAGGGGGAATCCCATGGATGGAGATTGCAGTTCGAACACAAGGCATTGAGTACTCATTGGCCCCAGTACCAGGTGCTATCTTAGGGGCTTTCAACAATGATTGTGGATTCCAAGTGATTGCATGGCTCACAGAAGCGGTCTTCAACTCTGAGTTTGGCACTCCTTTTCAACGGGTCGCACCAATCGAACTTCACACAGCCATTGCATGGAGGGGCATTTTTGAACAGCACTTGCACTTGTCAAAAGAAGGTCAAGCGTTGATTGCACCAACCACACTTTTCTTTGGGGGAGCTGCCACCATGGACACAACCAAACTGTTGGCCGAATTGCTTGCCGATAGAGGTGTTCCATTAGATGCAGTTCAGCAAAGGGCCGAGAGTGTCATTGAGAAGTTGGGTAGGCAGCCTATCCTCAAAGCCTTACGTTCCCAGAACCCATGGAGAGAAGCCAAACACCTTGCCAATTTGGCGGCGCCGAAGATCCAATTGGTGATGCAGTCAGAAATGCAGGCTGCCATCCAAGCCCGAATTGATGATGGGCAGCCATTTGGGGATAAGAAAAAGAAACTTGCTAAGGAAAGAAAGCCCAGGAAAGAACTTGCATTAGAAGCCAGTGATGTAGGTATCCCTGAGGGCATTTTCCGTGATGCAAACAATGCACAGCTGACCCAAATCCCCATTCAGAACATCGGACCGGAGGCAAGAGGGGTAGTAGTTGTCACAGCTGAGCAAGCTGCTCCATACTTGCGTTTCTCCCAACCAGTGTCGAAACATGGCCTTGCATTGATTGTCATCAACCACAGCAGTCCGTTGGTCCATGGGTCAGGCGAAGAAATCAGATTCCCAGCCAGGTTTGAAAGAACTGCCGAACCAATTTTGCTGTCAGCCAGAATCATCCAGATTGGCAACATTGAGGTCACCAGGGTCTCACCACAAAACATCACTAAGGTGGATGAAGTGAGCACAGTCGTCATAAGGATCTGCACATACAGAGATGAGCTCCAAGCAATCAAATGGGATGTGTTTTGTACAAAGCCGATCAAGCACATAGTTGAGGACGTCCCATTCCTCCAGCCATCAAGTGATGGGACCAGCCCTATCATCGATGTATGGGATCGTCAGTGGCTCACCGAACGCCTTGAAAGAACCAAACCAAGTGACGCCACGCTTTTCTGTGCATGCTTCCGAGTTGAACTCACTGAACTCCTGCAGGTCCTCCAGCACCAGGGTCGTGTAGCTCACTACTTGGAGTCAAGAAGTCAGGATGGAAGGACCCCCAACGGTGATTTCAGAGTCATCTGGATCAACAAGAAAGATCGTCAAGCAGTCGTGTTGGCCTCCCAATCAACGGCTCAGTGGACATGCATCGTACGGGCCGGGCACCGTTTTGGCCTTCGAACCCAGCTCACTGATGCCAAGGTTGTACATGAACAGCATAAGCCTCAGACACCGTACCTGGAGACAGCTGATTTGCTCACCTTTCATGCTGGCCCATTTCCACACGGTTCCAATAGATCTGCACTGGTGAAATTGTTTGCAACATGGGGATGGCAGGCACGACCCACTCAACCCAAAGCCAGGACAGCAAACGGCCAGGGGGTCATCTGGGAGGTCCAGGCAGTTGCAAAGCCACAGTTCGAAGTATATCAATTGGCCCATGCAGATATCCTCATCACTGAGATCCCTCGAAAAACCAACAAGAGTCCTGCGAATGCCAATGATATCCAGGGTTCTGCAAGGACCATTGCAGCACTCACCAAGGACAACATCCCACATGCACCTGCCGACCCATGGGACAGCCAGGACCCATGGTCAGGTTACCAACCGCCTGCCAAGATTAGCAAAATCACTGGCAGCCATGAGCTCAGAGAGGGTGAGATTGATGCCATTGCAGCGAGGGTTCAGCAAAAACTCCATAATATCAAGCCACAGCCGAATCGCCAAACCCCACATGACGAGGATGCCAACATGCAGACCGATGACAGAGTTGGTCAACTGGAGGAAAGGCTGAATCAGATGGAAACGACAATGCATGAGCAGCACAGGCAGCAGACACAGATCACTAGTGACCTGGCCAGCCAGATCACTGCAGTGCAGCATCAGACCCAGGCTATCCATAGCCACATCGATCAAAGAATGCAAGAACAGCTCACCAACATTGAGCGGCTCCTGAGCAAACGAAGAGCTGAATGACTGGAGCAGCGGACTGTCCAGCCTGGACAGTTGACGCTGCCAACCCATACAGATGCCACTGGAAGGCCCTTTGGCCACAGTGTACAGACGGAAAAGCCGACCCAGGGTAGCAGGAGCCGAAGAGTTCACTTGCCTGGCCTCAGCTTGCAGTTTTGTAGAGGAATTTCCCTTTTTAAGTTCATCATTTTGACGGTTTTTGCACGGGTCGGGGAGGCCCAAAATCCAGGCCCATTCACAATTGGAGCTGCCAATCCGACAGGAGCCTTGGGAAAAGCCCACATGTTCCAGGAGATGCATGGCCAGCAGCAAGGCCCTCGAATATGGGGGTTATCCGAAACCCATCTCACCAAGCAAGGGCTAGAAAAGTTCCAGATTGAGCTTCAGCAACAACCTGACAAATGGAAGTACGTTCCAGGTGAAGCAGCGCCACCACTGTCCAAAGCTGTGGGCACCATAGGTGGTAAAGCAACCGGCGTTGGAGTTCTCACAGACTGCCCTGTTAGAGCACTTGCTGGACAATGGCCAAGCCAGCATTGGAAGACGGGTAGAATCCAAGCCTGTGCAATCCATGTGCAACAGAACTGGATCAAAGAAGGAATTTTTTATGGTCTTGCCAAAGACGCCCACACAAAGGCCACGAAAGATCACAGTGATGCCATTTTGGCAAACCTCACAGACCGCATCGTTTTTGCATCCAGGGGTTTTAGAGTTTTGATGGGTGACTTCAACCAGACCACCCAAGATCTGGCGCAGTTTGATGTCTGGAGGAAACATGGTTTTCGGGAAATACAAGAACTTGCTTGTCAAAAGTGGCACCAAGAAATTGTCCCCACTTGCAAGAACAAATCAGTCAAAGACCATGTTTGGATTAGCACTTGATTTCAGTCCAAGTAGATCCAACCGTTTTTGCCGACCATGCCGTAGTTTCAGCCACATTTGCAGACCTGCGCCCTCCAAAGCCTGTTCCTATTTGGAGGAAACCAAAAGAGATCCAATGGAAAGAGATCAACCAACGGACGACCACAGTCCCCCCAGAAGCAGAATCATACCTGGAAGTGTTCTCACAGCTTGAGGATTTTGCGCATGAGTCCCTGGTGCAACAAGGGGAAATTGGACTTATCCAACCACAAAGGGGTAGGGGAAAAACCACCAGCCCTTCTTGGGCAAAAGCTCCTGTGACACCGGTCAAGCCATCACGGAAAAATGAGCATCAAATCCAGTACCTTGGGGAAAACTACCAGCATACAAAGTGGTGCCGTCAGCTCCGCCGCATCCAGAGTTATGTGGCCCTCTCCAAATCCTTGAAAGACGATGCCAATACCACCAGCCATAAAGCACTTTTGTGGACAGCCATCAAAGCAGCCCCGGGTTTCCCTAAAGGCTTTCCCTCAGCTTGGGAGAACAGAGCAGCGAAGCTCATTGATGCTCCTTTGAAACTGCCAATGCGACCGCCACAGTATGAAGTTGCCCATGCAATTTTCATCAATTTCCAAGCAGAGTTTCGAGCATTGGAGAAGATGTTGAATAGCCAAAGAAGACAGGTTGCAACAGCCAGGAGACTTGCAAACTCCAACCTGGTTTTCAAGGACGTTTCCAAACCAAGAGCCTTGCCAGTTCAGACTGTCGTTCAGAGGAAAACAGCCACCATCACAGATGTCCAGCATGATGGGTTGGAAGTTCATTACGAGCCAACTGACCTTGATCACACGCAGGAAGTAATGACAGATGATGGAGCCTTGTTCATCAGCCACCATGAACCAGGTAAGCTCACATTGGATCAACCGGCAAATGCGGAAGTTGGTGACAGCATTTACCAGACAAATATCATTGGTGACCACCAAGAGATTTTTGCTGCCTTCAAGCGCTTGTGGAGTCCAATGTGGAATCGACATGATGGCAGTGAAACTGATTGGACAAGTTTTGCACACCAAATAGCAGACCTGCCAGGAGCCCAGTCCGAAATGCCAATGAGTAAGATCACAGCAGATCAATGCCACCACGCCATCCAAACCAAAAAACCGACCACTGCCACAGGCCCAGACGGAGTGTCCAGAGCCGATTTGCTGAATATGCCAGACCATTTACAACATACCTTACTAAGTTTTGTCAACAAGTTTGATAGTGGGGAGCTTGCATGGGATGATTCAGCTTTGGTAGGACATATAGCCAATGTGGAGAAGTCACCAACAGCTTCTGCCCCCCAAGACTATCGGCCGATTACAGTCCTGACCATGCCCTATCGTGTTTGGGCCACCGTGATAGGCAATGCCTTAGGTGGTTGACTCAGTTTGTGCCAGCAGGATTGAAAGGAAATATCCCTGGGAGGTCCACAGTTGATATCTGGTGGAACATGGCCCTCCAGATTGAACAGGCCACTCACGATAAGGATAGCCTTAGTGGGGTTGTAACTGACATCACCAAAGCCTACAATAATCTTGCAAGGCCAGTTGTGTATGCATGCGCGTTGCACTATGGCTTACCACTGCAGTTTGTGCGAGCTTGGCACAACTCCTTGGCAAGTGTCCAGAGGCATTTCATCGTCCAAGGGGCATGTTCGGATGCAGTTTGGAGTACAACAGGATACCCTGAGGGGGACCCACTCTCCGTAGTAGCAATGGTTTTGGTCAACATAGCTATGCACTCGGTTCTGAGTAAACAATGCCCAACTGCCAGTGTCAGCACTTTTGTTGATAATTGGGAAGCCATCGCTAATGACCATGAGGTGACACGTAGAGCGACGTAGAGCATACTCAGCAATGGAGTCTTTTGCCACCAGCGTCCACTTAACACTTGATACAGCAAAAACACACTTTTGGGCCACACAAGCAGAGGATAGAAAGAGTTTGAGGAATCAAAACCATCGAGTCATTTTGCACACAAAGGACCTTGGAGCACAGTTGAACTATACCCGCAGGTTCACCAACCAGACAGTGCGCGCACGCATTGCCAAGACCCAAGCCTTTTGGGGTTTGCTAGCCAGAAGTTGTGCGTCAGTGGATCAAAAGTTGAGGGCCATACAGGCCGTTGCATGGCCACGGTGTCTCCACGGCATCGCTGCAGTAGCACTAGCAACTGAACAGTTTCAGAAACTTCGTGCCCAAGCCATGGCCAGCATGAAATGGAACAAAAAAGGAGCCTCATCCACGATCCAATTTGGACTGGCTCACCCAAAAATTGACCCAGGTTTTGTTGCGTTGTTGGACACGGTGTTCACTTTCCGTAACTTTTGTGTCCCAGCCATTGCTTTCCCACTCCTTTCAGGTCTTGTAGCCAAACCACCACGGCATTTTGACCCAGGACCATGTGCAGTACTCCTAGCTAGGTTACATGAGGTAAACTGGCAGTGGGTAGGAGAGGGTTTTTTGCAAGACCATGAGGGTTTGGAGATCCATTTGCTCAGAACACCTTTGCAGTTGCTCAAACAAAGACTTCTCCACGCATGGGAAAGACAGGTTGGTTACAGCATGCAGGAAAGAAAAGACTTCGCAGGTCTTGGCAAAGTAGATGGAGAGCTCAGTAGAAACTCAACGGTCAACACAGGGGAAGAAAGAGGCATTTTGCGCTCAGTTCAAAATGGAACTTTTTATACAAGAGATAAGCAGATACATACAGGAAAGATTCCGAGTGTTCATTGCCCTTTTTGCAACTGCAATGACTCACTGCAGCACCGCATATGGGAATGTGAATTTTTCAGTGATCTGCGTGAAGCCATCCCACCACAGGTCAAAAGGTTTGTGAGCACCCAACCGGAATGCTCTAGGTATCATGGTTGGTTCACAGAGGATTGGACAGATGCAGCATTGCGCAGAGCACTTCATGAACTGCCCACTGAACATGAGCACCACATACCACCAGTTTTGCCTGATGTTTTGCACTTGTTCATAGACGGAGGTTGTTTGAACCCTACAAATAACCGGCTCCGTGTAGCGGGATGGGGATGTTGCCTTGCCATGTTGCCTCACGAGGAGTTCAGACCCATTGCAGCTGGGCTCGTGCCGGGCATGCTCCAGACACCACTGCGAGCAGAAATCACAGCCGCAATTGAGGCCTTGAAGTTTGCCATTGGTTGCCTGAGACCCCTTTTCCTGTGGACAGACAACCAACATGTGTACAATAAAACATGGGCTGTCATGAAGGGGGCCATGATGCCAGGCCCAGAGCACAGCAACCATGACCTTTGGGGAAATTTGCATCAACTTGTAGGTCAAGCAGTATCACTCGGACTGCTCCAGCAGGTGATCAAAGTCGTTTCCCATGTTGATCTTGCGCAAGTACAAGGAATCGTTGACAGATGGGTGATTCAGGGTAACCATGCAGCTGACAACCTTGTTAGCACAGTTTTGAACAACTTGCCAGGCAGATTAGCTCAGACACTGAAAGCAGCCACTCAAGCGTTTCATACACGCCAAGAGGCATGTAGCAGGGTCCACCAATTTTTTGTGCAGATGGGGGTGCGAGCAATCAGCTTCAAGCAGGACATCCGGGTGGAAGACGATAGCAAGTGGAATGACATCAAAGAGACACCAGAGCAGGCAGAGCCACAACAGCTTAGCTTCTTACCTTTTCCTTCACCGCTACAGCTGCCAGCTGAGCATTCTTTTGGGGAATGCGCATCAACCATCGCCAGTTGGTTGGAGAAGTTAGTGGTTGGAGAAAGACATGTTCCTATGTGGTTAAGCAGCTATCAACTGTTGATTCACTACCAGAGCACCACTGGTTGTATTGGACTGCATTACAACAGAAGTAATCGAACTTGGGACAATGGTGAAGAACATGTACGATTGGAAGGGTATGATTTTAACAGGTATGCAGGATGGTTGGTCGCGGCCATCAAGGCTTTCTCCAAGTTGGTCAAACTCCCAATCACAGTTCAACCAAGGCTTCCTTGGGGTTCAACCTTTCGATGTTGGCAGAGGTGTATCTATGTCACTGCATGCAAAGATCAGTTTTCCTACATAGACAGGTACCTTCGTGACCGAGGAATCACTGCAGTAAAGAAGGTGACGGCCTTTCAGCAGTTGGAACCAGTTGGTCAGGGATTCCGTTAGCCACCTACGCTGTCGCGTATTTGTTTCACCAATGCGTGGACACTCAGCCGGGCGGAAAACGGAAAATGGAATGACAGAGGGTTTTAAACACTGCGTTGCCTTTCTTAACAAAGTGGTAATTTTACTTAAGAGAATCGTGATAATTATGAGGATTTGACCAAGGAACCAACGGAAAGGGTACATCATAGTACACTTTCTGTTGTTGCTTTGCATGGGGATTTATAATATGGAACATGGATATATATATATATATATACAACATATGATTTATGATAAGTATAATAATGATTTACACTAACCGGCTGAAACGAACAAGTGCAGGGTACTGGGTATCCAAGATGGCCATGTCATGGAGATTTCGGGAAAATGTGGAATTGATTTCCAGGGAGATTTGTTTGTCAATGTTTGGTATGAACCTTGGTGGATGGTAAGTCAAGTTGCTCCCCACCTGCCAGGTGAGGGTTGTTAGATTTTATGTCAGTTGCCTCCTCCTGCCTCGTCCTCCTCCTCCTCCTCCTCTCCTCCTCGTCCTCCTCGTCCTCCTCGTCGTCCTTGTCGTCCTCGTCGTCCTCGTCGTCCTCGTCGTCCTCGTCCAACTGCGACCCGCGATCCACAGTGTTCTCTGCCGGACCTCAACCACGACCATCCACGCCCAGTGTTCCC
>Ga0126342_10015380_pt1 | contig 13418 bp, 14 predicted proteins | sample Cyp1metagenome_FD_92528 | JGI IMG/M metagenome (GOLD analysis project Ga0126342, IMG submission 92528) | Coral microbial communities from Lord Howe Island, Old Settlement Bay, Australia - Cyphastrea 1 metagenome | ecosystem: Host-associated > Invertebrates > Cnidaria > Coral ...
ACACAGGCAGGAGTCACAGGGTGCTTCATTGGTGTGGGATAGGAAATCTCCCCAGTAGATTTGCAGTATGTATGTATGTATGTATGTATGTATGTATGTATGTATGTATGTATATATACGTTAAAGATAACATCAACAAAAATCACTTGGTGCATGTAGTAGTTAGTAGTTCGATGTAGTTGGTGCATTTTTTTGTGTGAACCCCCATTTTCTCCACCATTTCGCAGTCTGATCTGCAGCTAGGCTGCTGAATCACTGGGCCTTCACCCTCTCCGGTCCACCAAGCCGCATCACCTCACTGTCCAAACACTCAAAACAGTAGCTTCAGACGGTGCCGTTGTATGTGGACCAGCTTCAAGAATCGTTAGACAAGAAAAACACACTTTAAGGATCATCAAAATGTCTTCAAGGATCCATTTTTCTAGAGTTGGTCCACTTTTTTTGAGACACTTGGTACAAACCTGTACCAACTCAAACGCATAACAAAACGCTTTTTCGAACCGAGCCGCTGTAAGGCTCGATGCGCAAATCAGTGGGGTTCAACCCAATGCTGGCTGCAGCTGTGCGCAAATCCTAAGAAACACTGTGAAGTCATGATTTCGAAGGTGAATACAAAAACCCATTGCTTCTGGAAGGATTACAGTAAATTAATGTCAGAGGGAAGGGGTTAAACTTGGTCTTTTGGAATAGCTTTGAAGGTCTCCGATTTGGTTTCCCATATCATCTCAAGAACCAAACTCTTCAGTGGTATGGCAACTGTAAAGTGACAACCCGAATCATTGGGAGAAAAACTTGATGCTAAAAGGTGTGCACTTGGCTGGAAAAACCTGGAAATTTCAATCGGTCGTTCCGATTCAAAGCACTCAGCTTGTAACTTTCATATATGCCCGCTGCACACGATCCTGTGTTGGGTTCATTCTATCTGGCATCTATTCTGTCTGGCAAACTGTCTGGCATGTATTATGACATTCTTTCAAGCATTCTATCAAGAATATATTCTGTTTTTTCTGGCATCTATTCCAGGCACTCGTTCTGGCATTCTATCTGGCATCTATTCGGCATCTATTCTGGCAAAATTTTTGGCATTCTATATGATATCTGCATGCGCGGGAATTTAAAACTTGCTGGAAAGCGCGGCCAGGCTGAAAGTCCTGATTTGTGGAATGCTTGCGACATACACGCGGAAACAACGCAGTATAGCGCAAAAAAACATTCAAAAGGCATCACCACACCTTGACACAAAATGTTGCGCCACATAAATCCAAATAACATATTATCGTCGTTGCGCCTGGGTTTTGGATGTAAGAATTTAAGCACCGGACTCTTGTGTAAGTAATAAAGAGCACCACGCAAATAAAACAGGTACAGTACAAACGAGTCAGTAGATAAGAGACAAACGACATGAATTTCCACCAAGTCCAAACCACCAACCCGAATGCCCACTCTTGTCTCTGTGTCTGAGGCTCTGTGTCCACTTTTTGTCTGTATTTTTCTGTATCTATCTGTCCTAATCTAATCTAATCTCATCTAATCTAATTTAATCTAATCTATCTAATCTATCAAATCTATCAAATCTATCAAATCTATCAAATCTATCAAATCTATCAAATGCATCAAATCTATCTAATCTATCTAGTCTATCTAATCAATCTATCTAATCTATCAAATCTATCAAATCTATCAAATCTATCAAATATATCTAATCTATCAAATCTATCAAATCTATCGAACCTATCTAACCTACCTAATCTATCTATCTATCTATCTATCTATCCATCTAGCTATCTAGCTATCTAGCTATCTAGCTATCTAGCTATCTATCTAGATCTCTGTCTTAATCTCTGTCTTTATCTCTGTCTTAATCTCTATCTTGATCTCTAATAATTTTGATCTCTGTTGTGATCTCTATCGTGATCTCTATCGTGATCTCTATCTGTCTATCTATCTATTTATCTGTCTGTCTGTCCGTCTGTCTGTCTGTCGGTCTATCCATCTATCGATCTATCTCTCTGTCAGGGGGGGCGCAAAACCACCCTTTCTTAAATTCATTTTTTTGGTTTGGAAACCCTGGAATGATGATCCAGCCTAGCGCTGGTTAGAATATGATGATGGCAGCGCAATTCTTGGAGGGATGATACCCCTAATGACATGGAATGACGAAAAAATATTGATCATTGCGAAAAAATGATTGAAACACATGAATTTAAAATGAAAATTCAGTATGACTCCCCTTCCCTCCAAGTTTCATTTAAGAGAGGAATACAATGGGTGTATAATTCATTTTCATTACAGTATGGGGTTCCAAGCTCTACTACCTATTTTCAGACAAAGCCACACAGCACAAATCTTTGAATCAAGTTAGATCTCTATCTTTCAGAGTGAAATCCCCCCATTGTATCCCGATTGTATCCCACCCATTGGATCCACCAAATTGGTTGATTTTTGAAGCTGCGGCTCTTTGTCGTCATGAAGCTGCTCAATGGCCTACAGCTTGGATTTGTCAGAGATAGCCCGGTCAGTCACAAAAGGCTGTAAAGGAAACCCCCATGTGGGCGAAACAGATCATATCTATATGATATATTATGATAAAATATACAACGTCATATGGATACATTATATTTATATATATGTGAACATTTTACATACTACTTATACGTACAATAGCGAATGATTCTTAAACAATCTTAAAAGCTTATGCTGTGTAACACCGTGAAATTGATGTGTGATGTTTAAATGGGGGCCCTCAATTTATTTGGAGAAACATGCGTGCTTGGTGAATTATCTGATTCGAAGAACTCTGAGTCTTAGTTTGTGTTGTCAACACAAATGAGCAGCGACAATCAAGGTCAACTAAGTCCAAATCGTGCCAAATCCTGGATATATCAACCAAACAAGGTCTGTGTCACTGATAAAAAAGTGCGTCGATTTTGGCAACCAAGTTATACAAGACATTCAACAGCACAACAAAACCTGGTTGGTGGTGCAATAACCATCTTGAAACATATGAGTTCGTCAATGGGAAGGATTATCCATGATTATCCCATATATTATGGACAATAAAATTCATGTTTGAAACCACCAACCAGTAGTTATGTTAGTTAAACTGGATTATTTATAGATGATTTACCTATTAAAAATGGTGATGTTCCATGGTTTTTTGTATGTTACCTTTAAACAGCAGCAACATCCGTCGAGATTTTCCTTTTGGCACCTTCATGGCGACACCGCAACAGGCCCCGGAAAGCAAAGCGATCATCAAGGTGGAAGCCCTGGGCGGATACCACGGAAGGAACTTGGGATGTCTGATTTATCAGGAAAAATAGACACTATCAACAACTCCTCAGGAATAGGTATATCATATGAGGATTTACATGGATTTACTAGGATTTACTAGCAATCCGTGTCACTAGCAGATTGAGCCCAGTTTCAAGGCAACCATCTGCTCGAAAGGGGCCTCGGACGTCCGACATTTCTGAGCGACCAAAGCTCCAGGGGCTGTAGTTTAAAAAGTAGCAAAACTATGCAAAACTACCAATCAAATATAAGCAAATAGTAACTACCAATCAATAATATAACATAATATCACCAAACAGTAGGAACCAAAACTGATGAATGGCATCATAGTTCACGGCGCAAGAATTCTAGTCAATTGGGATCATCCAAGACTACAATGTCAGTACATAAGCACCGATAAACGTTTGCAAGTCTAATGTTAAGCACAGCCTAAAAGGGAAACGTCAAGTGCAGCAACAACTAGAGCCACGACATGCCACGACCAAAACATACCAAACGCTTGCAAGAAGTGCAGAAATACAATCACAGTAAACATCTTTCAGAAAAGTTCTTGATCCATTTTTGCCCAAAAAGTCGTAAGTGGCAAGTGGCAAGGCCCGTGTCGTTGTAGAAGACAGGCGAAACGATGGAAAATAAACCTCGGATCGGCGATTCCATCTATTGAGATGGCTCTGACCCTGATGAGACCACCATGTTGATCCTTATCCCATATGCTCCATGGTGCTGGTATATTTAAGCACAGTTAAGCGGGTGAATATATCGAAGCAGTTGGGTGAAACTAAACCAACAAACACTAACAAACATAAAAAAAACTGGTGAATCATGGTGAATCCATCCATTTTGTCCATCATTTTTCCATCCATTTTCCCTATATTTTCCCTGTAACGGTGTCGATGATCCCTGATCCCCGCTCCCCGCGTTTCGTTTCGAAACGCCGCGGCAGTTTCTCCACCAAGTGACCACCCAGGAGCCCCGGAAGACCGTGCAGGTTGTGAATCCCACCTCATCAAGACAACTAGTGGTAGCCTCTGGTACCCTCTGGCAAAGTGTTACATAGCTACTGCAGCTACTGTAAATGACCATGTATAATATGTATAGTTGATTTATCCATGAAAAATGATGATGTTCGCAAAATGTAAACGTTTACCAGAGGGTATATGAGATGGGGATATGATGGGCTGCCCCTGTTCCATCCTGTTCCGTTTTGCTAAGTTGCTAGACATTGCCAACTGTTTTAAAAAGTCTATCGCAGATAGATCTACTGTAACTGTAGAAATGGGGTGTAGACATCACCAAATATAGCTGCGGGTGCTCACCTTTCAAGATTGTTGAAAGACGACTTTCAGGAGGTGTGAAGGAGCACCCGTGATTTTTCGTGAAACCACGTTTCGAAGTTTCGAACGTGATTTTGATAGTTGACCTCGGCCAAAAATACCATGACCACCTTCAAACGTTCATCGGCGTGCAAAGATTGCCCATCAACAAACAAGCCCTCTAGGGACACCAACAAATTGTCAAGCAGCCAGTTTGGGCACCCGCAACGATATATCGTCAATGTCTTGGTTTTGGTACCCTCTGGTAATTTAACATAGCGAACTGGAAAATCACCATGATTAATGGGAAAATCCACTATAAATGGTCATTTTCAATAGCTATTTTGACATAACCAGAGGGTATCAAAAAACCGGGAAACCATCGGTTTTTCCCATTGAGATCCTGGGCTTTGAACCAGCCAAGCCACAAGAGTCCACCGATTTGAACATGCTGGAGTGTGCAAAGGCCACAGTTGACCTTGGGTGAGGTTTCTACATGGCTTGGGGCCTATTAAGTGCCTCTATGTACATATATATATATACATATCAATATTCAAATGTACAATATCATATCATTTCACACACTATTGTTATCATCATCATTACCATGAACTAAGTGATATACATATGTAAAAAATATATAACAGTGGGCTTCCTCCAATCTAAGGCCTTCCAGCTTGCCCAGCTTGCCAGCTGGGTCCCTGACAATGCCCCCGCCATGATGCCCAAGACGCCCGCACCAAAGGGGCCCACGATGCTGGCAGTGGCACCAATGGTCACACCTGGACCATCCAGGATGGGAAACTTCCACCTGGGGATGGTTTTGCCACTAATAAAACGAGATCAACATATGAAACAGTACCAAGATGTACCAAGTAACCTTGGAGATGGTTTACTATGGTTTACTATGGTTTACTATGGTTTACTATGGTTTACTATGGTTTACTATGGTTTACTATGGTTTACTATGGTTTACTATGGTTTACTGGTTTATGGTGGTTTAGGCTTTAGGCTTTACCAGGTCACCTTCCAATTTTGAAAAATGATCTCTGCAACGCCACCCAAAAATGCCTGTTACGAATGACTTCAAATCCCCCAAAAATCCAACACCATTTGTTGCTGGTCTTAGGTCTTCGCACCTCCCGCCAAGGTTGCATTTTGCACTGCTCGCGTTCCAATCTTGCCATCCTGGACGCCACTGTTTTGCGGATCATGAACCCTCAGTTTGCTTCCCGTTGCAGACTCTTCAGTTTCCAAATCGGCAAAAAGAACATGTGTCAAAGTTCCACATCAAAAAAACATCCAACTTTGGGGGGGTTCAAATATGTTCAAATAGTTTTCCTAACATTTTTGGGCAATTTTGGCGGGTCATTGGCGCGTCAAAAGGTCCATGTCTGCCGTCCTGCAGGATCTGCGTCAAGCCAAAGCTAGTGACTGTTGAGGTGAGCAAAGCCAGGATGGTGTTCACGATGGCCTGTGCTTCTGGAGGTGATTTGATGGTCACAATAATATTGTGTATATATATATATATATATATGTAGAACATAAGATATATATATATATAATATATAATATATATATTATATATATATATACATATGTATGTATAATATGTATGTATAATATGTATATATATATATACAAATAATTATATGTGTATCCAAGTAGTGTATGATATACACACATGTTGGAGGAAGAGAGAGAGAGAGAGAGAGAACTTAAACAAGAGATACTATATTAGATTATAGATGGATTTGTTTCTCATTTTCCCCAAACGTGTAGTGTGGCCACACTGAGGGGTTCTTACGGTAAGTGTTAAGGCCCGATGTTCAATCGAGGTCGCGTCCGTAAATTTCCACACAAAATGGCTCTTGTGACATGTTCATGTGCATTTCGACTGCTCCTACACAAATCTTGCAGGGAACTTGTACAGAGATCTTGCCAAGAGACCTCTCAGAGATCTTGTACAGAGATCTTGCTAGGAGACCTCTTATGGAGATTTTGTACAGAGACCTGGTGCAGTGAGCAGAGGTCTTGCTCAGAGATCCTGTGATAGAGATCTTGTGACGCTGACATTCTGTTAACACATCACCAACCAGCTGTGTGCACACTTCTCTTATCTTCTCTTTCTCCTGTTCCCATTCTTCTTCGGTTCCTCAAAGCACACTGTTTGGGGTTTCTTGCCGAGATAATTAGTGAAAAAAAACAATGACAGGCACCAACCACAAGAGCTTTGTTTGCGCAAGCTGGAAAGGGGAGGCAGGTTTCTTCCGATAAACATTCGAACCGACATCGTCAATGGCCCAAAATATGGGTCCTACCAAAAGTTGGCATTCTATCTCTTGTTGAAATTGGCATCCATTTGGGGTATATGCATATAACACATGCATATGCATATATATATATATAGCTCCTTCAACGGAACAAACTCATGAAAGATACAACAACCATGCAGACATATTGTCCAAAAATTGGGTATCTCCCAGGGTCAGGGTACAACCAGACCAGCGGCAGAAAAAAATGGCCTTGCTCTGCAGGTCAGGGGTAGCTTGTTCCACCGCTACGAAGCTTGGTAAAAACCTGCTGGATGTTCACTGCCGTGGGCTGCGAACTTGATAAAAACCATGAGATCAGCGAGCGGAAGATGCTCTGAAGGATTGTTTTGGATGGAACATGTTAAAGATTTACATGGATTTACCAGTAAACAACCAAGAAATAGGGGATGTAATCACAGTGATGTCACATCATTTAACTAGGTAAGTTGCGAACTTAGAAAGACGGTTTCCTCAAAACTACTGCTGACCCCATGAGCCAAGGAGGGAACCACTTCGAAGTGCAGCTCTGCTATTTCCAGAGTTGTGATCCTTTATATGGTTTGCTTGAAGTTCATGTGTCCAATTCGACATGTTCCATGTTTTACCTTTTGGATTGGCTTGTCATGTGTCACTCGGACTGTGTCACCGTGCTTTGATTGCTTTCAGTTTCGACATTGGACCCACGTAGTCCGTCTTCCAAGAAACATCCACAGGAACATCGTACCAATCAACGAGAAGATGTCCGACCTAGGCCCAAAGGTGCCGGGTTGAACGCTTCTGGAATGGGGCTTTTCTCCAGGGCCCCAAGTTTATGGCAAGGTCAACGTGGCAACGTTGGAGCACTGCTTGAACGGCATCGTGACATCCTAAACCCAAGAATGTCGACCCAGCCCAACAATCAACCCCACTTTGTTATGTGTTTTTTTCACTACACACCCAATATGTACCAAAATGGTAAATGCAGATATGTGTATATATATATATGTAGAGATAGATAGATATGGCTGAATTATAACAACTCACTAACCTGAAAATAGCTAAAACAATAGTACTATGCCTATCATCCAGATATGTACTTAGCATCTGTGGTTCTATGTCTTCACAGCTTGGGGTTTTCTCATCCTCGGGTCTGAGATCTCGGCTGGTAGGAGCTACATTTCAATCTATCCTGGCTACCATCATCCGACACTGCAGAACTGGAATCCCCATTGGGGCTATTTGGAGCACTAAAGAATGCATGGTAGACATATACTAATGAATAAAAAATGGTCAAAGAACTTCACAATTGCATATATTCAATACCATTAAATGACCATTAAATGACCATTAAATGGATCGTTTAGAGAGCCACAAATTGCTGGTTACTAAATATTCCTCTTCTGGGTTTGTTCATAACCCCCAAATAGACCAGTGAATGTGGGAAACCCGATAATGAGCATGATCATGACTTAATAATAGGATAACTATAACATAGCCCGTGATTTTCATGATTACAACTTTATTACAAAAACCATCAATAACCATCCAGAATGATGACTTGGGGAGGTTTATGACATTTTATGACATGCTTATGGGTCAAAACCCTGGTACCCATTGGTACCTAGGTAGCCTAGGTAGCCTCAGTCATAATAGCTGGTTAATGGATAGTTATGCTCCAAAATCCTCCAAACAACCAGGACTTGGCGTCCTTCACAGCTGGCCCCAGCACTGTAGCAGCCGCCAAGCCGAAATAGGCCCCAAAGACCTGGGTAGTCGGAAACAATCGGAGAAATTCAACTGGAAAACGTGGAAAAAACATGGAAAACCATGGATTACTTGGATAACATTTGGAAAAAAGCGGGAAACATCGGGGGAAACCGTGGAAAACAACTGGAAAAACATTGAAAACAGTCTGGGCAGCAACTGGAAAAACAAGGAAATTGATGGACACAAAACATGTTTTTGCCAACAAAAATGAACAAAAACCCTGGGGATGTTTTTTTCTTGATTCTTAGCATTGAATCACTGAATCAATAATGCCGGCAGCTTAAACCAAGGATAGTTTGAACAATATGTTGTACAATATGTGGATTATGCATGATTATGCTACATTCAACCAAAATTCAATGGTACTACATATATGGACCTAATTTGACACTAGCCTAATAGCTGTAACATGCTGTAACACTGAGCACGATCTAGAGCACGATTTGTGGCACGAGGGAGAGCACCAAAGAAAAAATGCACGAAGGAAAACAGCCAAGACAAAGCTTGCCCAAATATAAAGAAATCCCTTTTTTGACGACAGCTATTTGGATGGGTATGATCTAATATATATATATATCTGGTTGGTGGTTTCAACCCCTCTGAAAAATATTCGTCAGTTGGGATGAGTATTCCCAATATATGGAAAAAATGTTCCAAACCACCAACCATATATATATAATATGTATATATATAATATGTACATATATATATAATATTTTTTTATATATATTCAACGGTTATATCTATCTGCCCCAAGGCTGCGGCATGGACCACGATGGTGCTACCTCCATCGCGGACATGTTTCGAGGTGTCCTCAGCTCAGGCTTGGCTCAGAAAATCTGGGGAAAAGCACCCAAATTTGGTGTTTGATTATCATGATTCCATATTGTTTTCCTACAGTTTTGGTGGTTCTTCATCATTTTGTCCATCATCATTTGTTTCTCATTTTAATCGCAAATTTTGGGGTATACCCCATTGTTTTGGACAAACCCAAGTCAAGTTATATGTGCGACAGATACATGCCACTTTAATTGTATCGTCCCATTACATAGCCCTACAATAATCTATACCAATTTGGATCAATTTGGTACTTTTTCGGCACTGGCCAGGTTGGTATGGCTCAGACAAGTGCACCTACATCGATTCTTCTTCTCAGTGTGTCACCATTTATATAGTTGTTGTAATGGTTACTTTCGGGGCACCAATCCCATCTTCACCTTTTTGGTGGGCGAAAACGTGCGTGGTCGCCACATCTGCCAAGTGTCAAACTGGTGAATCAGAAAGACCTCCAGGGTTTTGAATCTCTCAACTGGTTGCTTACCAAAGGTCATGAGGATTGTATTCCCTAGACCTAAGTTGTCATGGAGATTTTTAGCTCGAAGTGCCAAGGGTAGTGACACTGCAACAACGAAGCTGACAACTGAGAAGGTGGTTGTTGGTCGACCGACACAAAAATACAGAGACAAAGTGGATCCCTGCAATCGGCAGACGAAGCGGACCGTTTGAATTTTGGCTAAGTGATTGACCAAACTGTCTGAAACATGGTCAACCCGTACCAATAGCTACAGTAAGTTCCCATGTTCAAACAGGTGCCAGTCGATAGCCAACAGTCTCGGCCTTGTTGATGGTGTAGACAGGAAGCTCCAGCAACACCAACATCACGATCTGTGTGGGACTGATCCTGCCTGAGTGAACTAGACATCACTGAATCACCAGCAGCAAAAGTTCTAGGCAACACCGGCCTGGAACATTCCTGAAAATCTGCCTCTGGCGTGTGAAACTGTTCAAATAAACAATAATTACTTTGCTTCAATCACCTTGCGTGAATAAATGTTGTATGTACACTATTGTATCATCATAATATATGGCATTAGTATGATAGTAATCATTATATTATTAATCATTATTAATCATTATTAATCATTATTAATCATTATTAATCATTATTAATCATTATTAATCATTATTAATCATTATTAATCATTATTAATCATTATTACTCATTAGTACTCATTATTACTCATTAGTATTCATTAGTATTCATTATTAATCATTATTAATCATAATATATCATAAATGCTGAATTCACATTTGGTATTACCTCTCACCTGCCTCACCCACATCAGCGACAGGGCACCAATCACGGCCCCGAAGGAGACAAGGACCTCAGTAGTGCCATTGAGAGATGCGCCATGAAAATCATGAAATATATGCTTATATCCCATTATACTGGTTAGATATATGATCTCCATTGATATCCCTGTTATGCCCTGTGATTTTCGCTACACACCCCTGTTTAAAACCCGGGACTTTTCTACCAAGTTTTGAGTGGTGAAATCTGGGATGTTTCCATATTTTCGTAAACTGGGATCCCCCGGGTGCCAAGGGACAGCAGCAACACCCAAGTCCGCATGCAACAGCGCGCTGGAGTCCACTTTCAGCTCCGCCTAGTCTCCAAGTCATGGGGATTTTGGTGTGGTTGAAGAATGGTTAAGCCACCCATATTCCCTACTTAAGTCATGGTTTAAGCATCAAAACACCATCCAAAATATGGATCTGACCATCAAACACAGGGATTTTACCAATTCATTGTGGATATGGGTCTGAAATGCGATATACAATCTATACAATATCTATACAGTATGCAAAAAAAAATGATGGCAATGTGAATCAATAGGGAAAATAATGATTCATGAGTCGATTCATGAGTGGATGGTGGGGGACCCTATTTTCAGACAAACCCAAAAATACCTAAAACACCAACATTCACATGACAACCAAAAAAATCCTGAACGTGCGGAATGTACATGTACTTGGGCACGCTCCAAAAGCAGGTGAAATGGGTCTGAAGTCTACTTTGTTCCCGGCGCCGGGATACCTCTTTGAGGTCATCACCAAAAGCCCCAATTCGATCCCATCCCACGATATCCCAAGCCTTCCGTGCCAAAGATTCCAGAATCATGGACCATTGCATTCCCAGGGACGCAATCAACATCCTTGGCGGGGCGATTGCGGAATCGATACCCCGTTTGAAACATACTGCAGTGGGAGACGAATTATACGGCCTCAAAGTTTCACGGTTTTTCATCATTTTCATTCATTTTCCCCATTGAAATAGCCATATGATTGTGTTCGTTCCTCAGTAAACCCATTTCCTTTGTTCACTGGCTATGTCCGTAGGTTAGCTTTGATGGGTAGATAGCCATGAATTGCACCTTTTCAGTGAGATACCATGAGATACGCTCAAGTACTCTACAGAAAATAGCCCTTTATGCCTTTATGTAGATGATTTACCTTTTTTCATAGCTAAGCAGCTAAGTTCGATTACCAAAATTAAACGTTCACCCAACCATCAAGCACAAGCGGACCGAGAAACGTGAAGCCAATAGCCCCTAAGCCATAGGCCTGGCCAGCAAGGGAGGTGTCTAGAAAAAAAGCTGAGACCATGAAGCAGGTTCGTGTTATCATGTGTTTTCACATAAAAACTGTGTTTCCAATAGATCATGAACCAATAAAACTGAGATCTTGATGCTTTTCTTTTATTGGAGCATCCAAACAAATGCAGCTCGTGTTTTCCCTGCTGACACATTGCTACAAACCTTGAGAATCTTTCAAATGCGCAGATCCTACACTTATAAAAACGACATTTTTAAAAAACAACGACTGACGAATGTGTGCTTCAAACTTCACTGTGATTCAACACTGGCGAATCTCGACCGTCGACCACCAATGCTTAATGTGAGGCCCCCAATGCTTCTTGCAGTCGCACCATGATTTTTAGAAAGTCGCAACCTCTCAAAGCGCTCAATTTAAGCAGTATCCAGTACAAGCAACTTGACCATGCGAATTATCTTCGCGCTTTTGACATGAGATGTTTCTGCAGTATCCAATGAGTACCGCTTGGTTCACAGCATGGAGGGGCCACCTTCAGGAAAGCCCTGAGGTATCCGAAGCCCAGGAAGATCATCAGAGTCACACCTGAGAAAGCACCAGAAAGTTGGACATGCAGCAAGAAATGAGGATATGATATATGATGATGATATGTGATATATGATGTATGATATATGAGATATGATGTATGATATCTGATGTATGATATGATAGAACCAACAAACTGTGGTGTCGCAAATCCCCATTCTGGTCGCCCAGACCAGATCTTCGTGTTTGTTAATCAAACCCCATCTTTGTCTAAACCAGCCACCAGGCTTTTCTAGGAATGGAGTTTGGTGACAACTCCCTGGAGGCAAATGTCAATCCTGATCCTGTGGGCAGTGCATTCCTGTGCAGCTGTGCGGATGTTTGGCCAACATGTTTTTCCATGTTTTGCCAACATTTTGGTGGCCAAAATTCCGCAAAAAAATCATCAAACAAGCCACAGTCTTTCCAATGGTCGATGTCCAAGGTCTGAAAACAATCCAAGGTACCGAAATAGCGGGATGCCGTGGAGTCGTCAATGATCAGCTTCGAGTCGTCCAAGGTGCTCCGAAAGAAGATGACTAGAAAGACCTGGTCTGTGGAGAAACCTGATCCCCAGGAATTCATCATTTCTGGGGATGATGTATATATATATATACTGTATATATATATATACTGTATATATAATCATTATTATTATACTATAAAATCATATATGGTCACCGACAGAATTATGGAAAAAAAAACGTTCAACTTAGACAGGCGGCGCCTGCGTCCGATTTTTCCATAATTAGGTTTTTCCCCATAAGGGTTCAAAATATCCCGGAAGTGATCC
>Ga0126342_10015381_pt1 | contig 13417 bp, 12 predicted proteins | sample Cyp1metagenome_FD_92528 | JGI IMG/M metagenome (GOLD analysis project Ga0126342, IMG submission 92528) | Coral microbial communities from Lord Howe Island, Old Settlement Bay, Australia - Cyphastrea 1 metagenome | ecosystem: Host-associated > Invertebrates > Cnidaria > Coral ...
CAATATAAAAATGTATATATAAGAGAAAAGACAATAAAATATACATATAAATAAAAAATGTGTGTATATATAATATATTATATATATATAAATGTATATATATATATATATATATATATATATATTTGAAGAATTATATATATATAATTATATATATATATTTATTTCTCATATCACCACTATATCTCTGTGATTCTGACTTGCCTGAGGTTGTCAGCCTACTCGGAGCCTTTGAAGGCGTGGACCCCGAGGTGCGTCGCCCCGAAATGAGAAAATTCCAAGGTTTGAGGCTCCGCTCCTGTGGTGACCCCAGAATCAACTTCATAAACCATCCCCAAGTCACATCAAGTCACCATTGAAGTTGGTGACTTGTGTTGGAATCATAAAATCATATAAAATATAAAATCCAAGTCATTTTTGTTCCCCAAGTGTTTTATGAATCATCCCCGTAAAGTTTGGAGCTGTTTATGGCAGGGCTTCTGATTGTTTTATAGACCCTGCCAGGCGCGTACGCTGAATTTTGTGCTTGAGTACATCGAGGAAGCATTCCATTGCGCTGCGTGTGTTTCTCGTGTTTGGGGGATGAAAAATGCTGAAATCGGCAAACAAAAAAACAGTACTGGTGGGAAGTCATCCCAACAAGTGATGTTTCCGTTTCGGAAATGTTCCAGTTGAATTCCCCTCAATCCTGATTCATTTGGCAGGGCTGTCACCTTTTCAAATTTGTCCCACGCGGTGGAAAGCACTGGATGTGAGTTTCTGAGTTTGTGTGAAGACAAGGACTGGATTTCAAAATGTGTGGAAAAAAAAACAGTTGTCTTGAACATTCAGTGGTTTTCAGGAGCGGCACTGACTATTGCCCATAGGATCCATGTATGGTATATATACTAACATTGGGTGTATATTGATGGTAAATGTTACCATATATAGCACGCATGGATCCTATGGGTTAGTGATGAAACGTTGTCGGTCTGAGAGATCTCAGAGCTTCCCATGTGGCTATGGGTCAGAATTGGGGAACCAATGAAGCCGTTTTTATTTGGAGAAATTTGGTCACTTGGTGCAAAAGAACACATTTTTGGAGGTCAATGATTCTTCTCTCAAAAAATGCTACCCAAAAAAAACATGGTTTCAGTTAATTGTGTTCTTCATTTTGACCCACCCGTTCGCGGCGACATTCCCAGAAGAACGGCGATGTCACAGGATACTCTGGCACGGATCATCAAGCACCATCGACAACAGGCGGCACGGAGATGATCGTTGGGGGACACCCCTTTGGATCGTTTTTTTACATGGACATGGAGATTACCCTCTGGTAATGACTAAGAGTTTGCGAACTTGAAGCCTGGCCCAGTCGAAATAGTTGATGTCCCTATATGAAAATCTATGAAACATTAGAGTGGATTTTCCATAGCAAAAAGTAAACGTTTACCAAAGGGTACATGGAATTGCGTGTCAATTAAGCCCACACCTTGAGACCTGTCGGTTGGTTTCAGGGTAGGCAGTGCACGCAATTTTGTTGGGTTCCACTTGGAGCCCGCTGAGGCTGCTAAGGGGCTCCACTTAGCCCTTGGAGGGCTCTGGTACATCAGAAGTTCTAGGCATTTCTAGGCACAGCGACAAAGCCCTTCAAACACAAATGCGAAAATATGCTATCAGACCTGATTCAGACCTGCCAATGGGAGATCCCCCTGAGTGCAAAGTCCATGGGATGATGCATGAAGTTCGTAAGACACCGATTGCAGCTTGTATCCCAGTGTGTATAAGTCTAAGTTGTATTCCGGACTTTGGACCCAGGTAACCATCATTATTCAAATATATTCACATCAACCACATACCATATATATATATACATACATATATACAATATATAGGAGCCCACGTATCAACCATTAATCCTAACTTCAGCCCCAGCGATTCTGAAGGGCACCGAGATGGATTTCAACTTTGTGCGTTTGCGGCCCCAGTGGATGAAGGAGCACCCAACGGACTCATCTGAGTCCGTCTCAAAATGGTGTATACCCCCTCCCAAATAGTACTTTCAATAGGGAACATGATGACTGGTTGGTGGTTTGGAACATGTATTTTCCATTCAGTTGGGAATTTCAGAAAATCCCAACTGACTTTCACTCCATTTTTCAGAGGGGTAGGTTGAAAGCACCAACCAGATGATTAAGCAATGGATTTAGCGGGTTTTCCCAACATTCCTAGACAAAACCCATCTGAAGTCCGAGCCTCAGAATTTGCCCACCGTTCAATTCTGAAGATCCGAAAAAAAATCATCCGAAAGGTGATGAATGTGGACCCCAAATAATGACCCAAAACCATGTAACGCGTTGAATAATGATGGAAGCTAAATGCACGTTAGTGCGGGTATATCACATGCTATAAGCTTGATGCTTATATATGCTTATATGATTTGGATATAGGATCGGTTGCTGTCTTCCATTTTGTTCACCCAAATTTTCTAAACGAACGCATGTCTCGTAGATAACATCCATGGTTTCAGGCAGTATCATATACCCGCTGGAAATTTAACATAGCTATTGAAAATGACCATTTATAGTGAGTTTTCCCATTAAAAATTGTGATTTTCCATAGCCATGTTAGTTTACCAGAGGGTAACCAATGTTCAACCTCTATGGAAGCAGCATTTTTGAAACGCGCATCTTTCCCCCTGTTTGGCCCGCACTATGGGATGGGACTGCTGTTGTCACATGTTTTTTTTCTGGACTGCTGGAGGTGGCTATTGATGAAACCACTGAGACGTCACTGACCAACATACCAGGTGATGAAAAACAAGAAAAACCCATGGGATTTTTGTGTATCATGAGTGGTTATAAGATGCGCTAATTTGCCTGATTCTTTTTTGGATCTGAGGTTTATTGATCTTAACGGAGATTTGTTTCATCCATTTGACGATAGTCCCAATTGATTTACACTTCTTGATTCTATAGAAAGAAGAACGTGAAACCACCGAAAGTCATCGAAAGTCTAGATATCACATGATATCACCTCAATTCTCCAAGTCCATGGGATGTATATCTTGGTTGCACAGTTTACCCTCTGGTTATTTAAGATAGCTAGGGAAAAATGGATGAAAATCCAGCAGAAATAGATGATTTATGATGATTTATGATGAATTTATGATGATTTATGATGATTAACCTATTAAACATGGTGATTGTTCATGGCTACGTTAAATTTCGTTAAGTAAACACAGGATACTTGGTGATTTGTCACAGCTTTGCGGCCGAGGAATCTACATGTACCAACTCTTACGGGGTCTTGGTAGCTTGTACCGAGAAGGAGTGGTGCGCCTCATTGGAGAGTTTTTGTTGGTGTCCGAAGTCGTGGGAGCCCCAAATCATTACCCGGCCTGGTCAACGTTGATATGGGTGTGTCTGAAAATAGTGTACCCCTAAACCCAATGGCTTTGCTGATCATTATCCCTATTAAATGGCTATAATTGGGAATCTACCCTATTTTCAGACAAACCCATATAACTTGCTATGGAAAATCCAGCCATTTTCTAGCTGGGTAAATCCACTATTTCGACTGGGCCATGTTCAATAGCTATGTTAATTTACCAGAGGGTATTTTTTCAATAGGATGTAAGTAGGAAATATTCCACTACAAACCCCAAATCATAAATTTTGATAGGATATAAGTAGGATGTTCCACTATAAACCATCCATTTCGGGAAAAAAAAAAACATTTGTGGAGGGCAGCCCTCCATTTTGATGAATTGTGATCTCCAAATATCTCTGTCAGCGGTCACAGGTACATCGAGATATCAAACCTGCGAACCTCTTGGTGGATCCCGCCTCCTATTGCCTCAAGGCTGGACCTGCTGGACCTGGGGACATCATCCCAGTAATAGAGGGGTTACCCTCTGGTTATTTAACATAGCCATGGGAAATTGTCCATTTATAGATGGTTTACCTATTAAAAATGGTGATTTTCCATGGCTATGATAAATAACCAGATGGTAATGTGGGTAAAACAATGCCATGTTTACCATCCCCCAGGCATCACCCAGGCATCACCATGACTTGGTGGGTGCATGTGGGTGCTATCAACCATCAATTTGAAGGGGTGGTAAACATGGCATTGTTTTACCCACATTACCCAATTTTAGCGACCTCAAACTTGGGGATAGTTACAGAAAGATGGAATAGTTAAATTTCCCATATTCATCCATATTCATATTCATCTACGGTCCATATTCATCCATATTCATCCATGTTCATCCACTGGTTGGTGGTTTGGAACATTTGTTTTTTCCATACATTGGGAATAATCATCCCAACTGACTAATATTTTTCAGAGGGTTGGCTCAACCACCAACCAGTCCAAATTTATCCATATTTATCCATATTCATACATATTCATCCACATATTTTCTCGACATCATTCTGACATAGATTTTACCCTCTGGTAAACTAACATAGCTATTGAAAATGGCTATTTATAGTGAGTTTTCCCATTAATAGCATGGTGATTTTCCATAGTTACGTTAGTTTACCAGAGGGTATATGATAGGAAAGCCCTATATTTGATGGTAAAAACCATGGTTTCCGGTTAAAATTTTCCCTTAAACCAATCCAGAGGGTACATGATTTTACCAACGTCCGCATCTTTCGCGTTGAGATCTGCCGGCACGGGCTCGGGCCTGGCGGGCCTGGCTCGCCTCTGGCTCGCGAGGTTTGTGACTTCGGTACAGCCAAGTGGGTGAACACCAATGAGGCGGGCGATGCTTTAAAAAAATCGCCTGGGGTATGATAGGTATGTTTTTTAGTGTATATATATATATAACATTATAAGTCCATTATATATCCAATGATTACTGTTGTTAGTGTTTTTTTAAGTCTTATGTTATAAGTCTCATCGTTACAATTTTATATTATTTGTTGGTAAACAGTCAAATGGCACTAGCCATTGTAATACTGGCTAATTATATTTGGTAGATGCTGGGTCAATACCATAATTCTTGATGTAGCCAACCAGATTGGATATTATGGGCCCCCAAAATGGCCATCTTTGTAAAATGGAGGTACTGTACCATATAAGCCCATATTTTGAGTGTATATCCCCTTACATACGCCTCAAAAATCGGCCAAAAATATATGGAATCGGTACCTCCAACTTTTTCGGATCCTGTTGCATGGCCATTGATAGAATATTTCGTAGTTGTTTCATCAGGATATGGGGATAACGGATGATCTCTCGAAGTATGATCCTCGGTAAAGTGATGAGATCCCACAGTGACTCATGGTCAAAAAAATGGGCCATGAACGGGGCCCCAATCAACGTCATGTAGCATCATATGCTGTTTTGATTGGTTTGGTTATATAGATTGTTATTCAGAAATAATATTTGAAAAAAACAGGTTTACTGTAAATTATAAGGATTCTGTTCAGTTAGATATTTCAATGAATCTCGGAGCCATTAATTGTGGTTGGTTTAACACGTTCGAACCGTTTTTGGTTGGTACATACACCCCATTTCTAGGTCCAACACCAGATCTATTGTGGCTCCATTCTGCCTCGTTGCAGGTCTCGCAAGCCTATGTGTGTTCACGTCGCTTGGACGCGCAACGGCGCAACGCAACACCCGATGTCGAAATGGCGATAAGACGCTATCTCCCAGTGGGGATGGCAATAGAATAAGATAGAATTAGCCATGGCTGGGATGCTTGGGATGCTTGGGAGGATTTTGACTTTATCACAATTCATCGGTCACTCATTGGTGGTTTCAAAGAGTTCTTATAGATGTTCATAGCTCTTCGGAAGTTCTTTATGTTGTCCATCCTACGAATGATCTCCATGCGACCGCTGGAGATTGTCAGTTCAGTATCAAAGAAATTGTTCGAATTTGACAACACAAATACAGGGAATATTTTGGAATATGTATCAACTGCAGATGAACCAATACGACAATCTGCTTGGATAAGTATTTGACATAAGCTAATTGTTTATGTGATGTTATGTTTTATGTTTTAATGAATGTCCAACCACAGATGCTTCAACTTGCAGCGCATATTCATCAAGATGTTGAACAAGTACTCCAGGAGTTTCCAAAAAGATCCAGCCAGTTCCCATTGGATTGATGGTGAGTCTATTGAAAAATCATACCACTCTTTACGGACTCTTGTTTACAATTTATAATGTCCAAAGAATGAACATACATTTACAAAGTACCAGAGTTATATCATTATTTATCTATCATTTAGTCGATCATTATTTAACGCCAAAAAGAAATCTCCAAAGTCCTTGCAGCCCTTGCAGGCTTCTATCGGGCACCTGAGCTCATTCTCAGCACACGAGATCAGTCCACTGTCCCAGACATGTCGATCATGACGATTGCGGCACAGTGTTTTTTGCACATGTGGAATGTCTTCCAAGCCCATCATTTATCAGTTATACATAGTTTTACCATCTGTTATATGATATTTTTTGGGCATAGTGGAGAATATAACTGATAAATGATGGTTGGTTGATGATTAGTTGGGGGATTATACTACCCTTTATATATTGGGGATTCTAGTAATCCAAGAGCAGGGAATCACGAAAAAGCCAGCCGGTATTTCATGGAATGACAGAGGGATTTTGAACACTGCTCACATGTGGAATGTGTGAGGTATTTAATGAGGTCATGACGTACTCTCTGGAAATTTAATGATGTTGTAAACTGAATGTCACAAACTATCCCAGCATCCAACCATTTTATATCACTGTACATTGCCATTTTATGCCATCCCAAGTATATCCAAATATATAAACCCCAATTGGGAATGGTTTTCTATTGGGTTTAGCTCAATGTGGAAAGTTTGCAAGATATGGGCAATCTAAAGTTGTCGGACACATTGAATGCCAATTTTTGGGGGGGCGACCCGCAAGATGACCCAAGATGACCAGGTCCTCGAGAAATGGAGCACTAAGCACACTAAGCCACCCCCCAACCAGGATCCCACCTATATAGGATCCTAACAAGGATCCGGATTAGGTGGGATTTATCAAAGGCCAAGAATAGAGTAGGTGGTTCTAATAAATTGATGTTTAAATATGGGTTTTTCCATCCTTTCATCTCATGAAAGTCTCATCCTTTCTAACATTGACACGCATGTGTTTCGGGATGAGTGCTTGACAGAAATCCAGGCAGAACAAGAATGATCCAGGCTTGACCGGTATCAGAGGTAGATTTCCTAGCGATTTTGATGTTGATCATCCCCCCGGTTCCAGCCCTTAAAGACCAACCATGGTGGATCACGGGGTGGATGGGAAAAAATCCTCGCCACCCTGCCGCCGAGTAACACCTCCGTGGATATGTGGGCTGCTGGCTGCGTCTTGGGAGAGATGTTACTACACCAGCCACTCTTCGCTGGGAAGGACCCAGTTCTGCCGATTTCGACAGTGACACTCAGTGACTCAAGTGACCAATGCACCTCAGAAAGGTTGGTATCCAAAAATTGAGCCATGATATGAGTCCACCCAAATCTACCCTCACATAATTTCACATAGCGATTGAAAATGGCCCAGTCGAAATAGTGGATTTACCCAGCTAGAAAATGGGTGGATTTTCCATTGCAAAATGGAAAGGTTTACCAGAGGGTATCCAATGGATGACATATGATCTGGGTAAATTTCATCACGACCTCACTGTTCTCCCGAACCCTGGAAATCATGGTTAATCAGGGGAATCATCCCCAAATGGCCGAACTATTCAGGTTAGTGAAAAATTACTGGTTGGTGAAATATTACTGCCATATATTGGGAATGTCATCATCCCAACTGACTTTCACTCCATCATTTTTCAGATGGGGTAGGGTTGACCACCAACCAGATTACGGCCTTTACCCAGATATGGGTATGGATCAATACCTATGAAAATACCATTTTTAGTGGGTTATTCACATCCATAAATCCCAGCTATTTTGATGTGAACAAAAAAGGGGTACTATTGGTTTTGACACACTGCCATATGATGACATGATGACAATCCAATCCATCCCCATCATTGGATGATTGGACTGATTAGACCTCGACCCCAGGACGGCATCGATCAGTTGTTCAAGATCATGGAGGTGACCGGACGGCAAAGGTTCAAAATCAGGGGAAAAAACCTGGGAACATTGGGAAATTCATGGAAATTCCCTATAAATCATGGTATTTCCCTATAAAAAAATGTTTTTTTCCATTCAGTTGGGAATTTCATCATCCCAACTGACTCTCACTCCATCATTTTTCAGAGGGGTACAATGTGAGGTCCCCCAGTGATAAGTGGGTTTAGATTCGCCCCAGTAACTATAGTTATAAGTACCATAAACCATAGTTATTGGAGTTATTTGCACCAACTTAGCTATCTTGGGGGCCTCACATTGTAGGTATACCACCATAAACAATGGAAAACTTATGTGAAAATCATAGGGAAATACGCGAAGTTACTCTAGGAGTTCGATGTTTTTTCACTGGGAAAGTCCGAAAAGGGGCACGTCGCCGAAAAATGGAATCCCCGCTGGCCTTAATTTAGGTTATTGAATTGTATTGAATTATTTAGGTTATCAATGTTTATTGTCTAGTTTATATTTCATTATATAGTTTATCCATGTTGATCCAATGATCCAGATATGTACAAAGATGCTGGGTTATCCTCTGTAGCACAGCATCAGTGACCACTGCGAAACTGTACCATACTGTACCACGTACGCAACATGGGCAGATTGTTGAGGAGTGCCAACTAAAAGACCGGGGTTTAAATCTAAATAGAAACTTCCCAAGCTGGGTGTCTTTGAAACCCCTCAACGGTCACTTTAGTCATAGCGAGGATGATAAACCAGTGGATGTACGACTATCTTTCATAGAATTCGATGATGGGAAAATTTACAGGAAACCTCCATATCTAATGATAAAAACCATGGTTTCGGGTTAAGATTTTCCCTTTAACCAATCCATTGAATACTTTCAGACAAAGCCCAATGGACTGTTCCACGTAGACCACTCGGGAGATGTTGGAGACTCTGGAGACGCCGCGCAGATCTTGGGAACACCCAACGCACACCAACTCAGTCAGATGAACTCCTCCTATGATGCTGGAGGTTGGGCATGGGCTGGGGCTAACTGCTGATGTGTGCTGGTCTAGCATGATTTTAAAGCTGTTGAAGAACATGGATTTGTCTGAAAAGATTTTATAATGCTTATTTGAGAGAGTGTTTTACGGACCACACCTCATTTGATGGCCATCATTGGGGGTTGAAATCCCCCCATTTTCAGACCCATATCCTTAGAGATCCCTACCGAAACCACCTGTTCCATCCTGTCTTGCTGATGTGTAGGTGCATTGAACCACATGTGCCTTGAGACATGGTACATTTTCCCATAGGTCCTCCAGCCATAATAGGGGTGAATACAGCCATAATGGAGGTTTCCCAATGGGGGGATCCCCAAATAATTCATGTTAGACTGGGATGTTCCATTATTAACGATCCGGCTATTGATCCACCGTTCATGGACGCAAACCTATACATCCTTGGCCCACTTGGGGAATCCCTTTCAAGACGGTGGGATGAATCCCAGCCCATCCCATCTGCCAGCTGTCTTCACGCACGTGCCGCCCCTGAAGTGGAGCAAAGTGCTGCGTGCGCGATGGAGTGCACAGGCCTGGGATGTTCCTCGTGACGAAATCGATGTCAACATGTCATCCATCGAATTTCCGAATGCTTTGATCTTGAATTTGGATTATATTCCCATAGGATCCATGGTGCTGGTATATATGCTAACATGACTGGGGTATATTGATGGGATCCATGTTACATCATGTTACCATATATAGCAGCACCATGGATCCGTCATGGGATTTGGATGAATTTGGGGAAGTCACCATTTCCATCCCCTTCCGCCAAAGCAAACCGACATAAATCGGAGTTGATGGACCTGTTTTGGCTGTTGTGACTCTCAGGCCGAAGCACTGTTGACGATGATGTTGCAGCCACCTGGATTTCAATCGGTGGTGAAGGTCCCGGAGGTCGCAACGATTTGATTGTGTCCATATGGTCAAAAATGGAGAGCCAGTTGGAGCTACTTGTTTAACGATTAACCATCATACGATTTTTTTCAGTTCTCATATATTGATATAGACTCATGATATTCCCAAAGATCTTTATTACATCCTATTCCACCCCTGTTTTGTTGGTTATATCACCATTAAAATGGGCTGCGTCCTGGTTTCTCCAATACCTTGTGGCGACACGACGTCTGATTGGAGCGGATTCCGTTCCTTCCAAAACGAGGTACGACCCAAAGTTGCGGCCGAATCCAATGGAAGCAATGGCGCGGCTGTTGGAAGTTGGGCCCGTGGTTGATCTGTATGTGTAAGGATTGATATGGGAATATACCCTCTGGTTACAGTGGTTACAGTATTCAATACAGGAGTTGACAGTCTGTACAGAGATTCATTATGACGGTACAGTAACAATGTCATCTTCACCACCCCATCAAATTCATGGTCTATACATGTCATAAAAATGATGATTTTGGGGATGGTAAACATGGCATTGTTTTCCACATGGGGATTTTAAGTGTAACCAGTGTAACCAGTGTAACCAGTGTAACCCACGCTCTTATCGCGATCCCACTGGAATTTTCTGGTGAATGTTTTTTTTGTGGGGATAAAAAGTCCCGAAGCGGCATGATTTCATGGGAAATATCAGGTTAGTGAAATCTATGGTTAATAGTGGTTAATAATGGTTAATAGTGGTTAATAATGGTTAATAATGGTTAATAATGGTTAATAATGGTTAATAATGGTTAATAACAATATATCTGATTGGTGGCGGCTGGAACATGGCTTTTATGACTTTCCATATATTAGGAATGTCGTCATCCCAACTGACGAACTCATATAGTTCAGAGGGGTAGGGTTGAAACCACCAACCAGTCATAGTTTACCCAGAGTTCAGGTGTAGGAATTGATATGGAATACGAAAAAAGCACATTTTATGGTGATAAAAAGTGGGATCTATGGTCAACACTGATGGGGATGAACTAGCCATTATGAGGGTTTGATGTTCTTTATCTCGTGGTTAAACAGGTTTTAACATGTTTAAATATGTTTAAATATTTATACCCATAGGATCCATGGTGCTGGTATATATGCTAACATGACTGGGGTATATTGATGGGATCCATGTTACCATATATAGCATACATGGATCCTATGGGATATAGATTGTTTTTCTTGACACTCATCCATTATCCACACTTGAACATCATCACAGTGGCTTGCACTTGATTCATTGATTTCTTGCTGACCCTTGAAATCATGCCATCTACGAATGTCGAAATTTCGACATCTTCAAATTTTGTGGATTCACCGAAGACGATTTGGTGATTTCCCCAATGGTCCTGGGTGGTATTTTGCGAAGCGGTCCTGGGGATTTGGAACACTTGAGATTTGACCATTTCCTATATCATCCAATGGTTGCTGGGAGGAAAACTCATTCTACCATACGATTCCTATAATTTTCCATATCTATTGCTTGTTCTAACCACTTTGATGTCATGTTCCTGTGATTCGGTTAAGATGTTTCCAAAGATTATTTCCTATGTCAAACTATGTCAAACTAGTTCCGACCTATAGTTTGACATAATATGGAATTGGAAATACCATTATTCATTATTATTCTAATATGGAATTGGATATAATCTTACAGTACACGGACATTACACGGACATACAGTCTTCATCATTATTAATTATTCCATGTACTGTATGTCCGTGATAGTGCCATAAAGATTCTAATCCGTCTAATGGAAAGGAAGATGGAAATAGTGGGAAAAAAAATCCAATCATTTCATAATTTTCCCATCATTCTCCCATGATTTTCCCATCATTGTCCCATCATTTTCCCATCATTTTCCCATCATTTTCCCATCATTCTCCCATGATTTTCCCATCATTGTCCCATCATTTTCCCATCATTTTCCCATGATTTTCCCATCATTTTCCCATCATTTTTCCATCATTTTTCCATCTGATCTCATATTTGTCCCACGGACTTTCCGAAGATCACGGGCCAGGCCACGGATTTCTTCACGGAGCTCCGGAAGAATCCGCCCAAGGTTCGCATCGCCTGGGTAGCTCAGATTTTGGTGAGAAATCCATGGGAAAATGATGGGGAAATCCATGGGAAAATGATGAAATGATTGGATAAACTGCATCCGAAATTCATCGGGATTTTGATGGAGGAAAATGATGAATGGGAGTTTTTGTCCAATGGTTTTCTATGTTTTTTCTTTCATCTAAGGATGATGTTTATCCCATAAACAATTACATGAGCCAATTAAAAAAACATTGTTTTTTTTTTGAGATTGTCTGTTTGTTTTTTGAGATTGTTTGGTGGTTTTATTCACTTGAATTTGTTTGCGATTTCATGGACTGGGGATTTCCTCTGATTTTTGTGAGGATGTTCATTTAGATTTGTTTTCTGGGATTTTGATTTGGGATTTTTTAGTTTTCTCTTTTTTGGTGTTGTTTGTATGTTGTTCATGTGTGATTTGTGATGTTTATCTTCAAAAAATCATATGGGACCTGTGTGTGAGTGTGTTTTTTGTTAATGGGGATGTTTATGTTGGATGTTTTAATTGGTATGTTTTTTGTATGTTCCATGTTTTTCAGTGTTTTTTTGTAGTTCTTTTTTGCGTTTTTTTTTTTTTTTAAGTTGGGCTTGCTGTTGGAGTTTTACACGTTTGTTTGTTGATTTCAAGGTGATAAAATCATTGTGAGTGTGATTGAGGTATGTTGAGGTTATTTCTTGAGTCTGGGTTTTCAATGGGATTCATGATTGTGTGTTTTTATTTGATTTATCCTGTGATTTTTACTTATTTTTTTTGCTTAGTTCATTTGGATTTTGTTTGGGATTAGTATTTAATTTTGTGTTTTCTTTGATTGTGTATTGGGAGTTGTTTTGGATAATCTTCTTTGCGCTTATTTTTGGGGTGTTTATTTGAAGTTCTTGTTGCGTGTTTTCTCAACTGGATTTTCTTTGTTTTTTGTTTTTGCTCGTGATGTTTTTTTCTTTTATGTGTTTTTTGGGTTTGTGTGTTTTAATTACAATTTTCATTTGGAGATGTCAATTTGGAGTTGTTTTGTAGATTTATATTTGGATAGTTTTGTTTTTTCGTTTGTGTTGTGATGCTTTTTGGTGGTGATGATTATTTTGGGATTGTCATTTTTGGATTGTTATTTCCCCACCTGCCAGGTGAGGGTTGTTAGATTTTATGTCAGTTGCCTCCTCGTCCTCCTTCTCCTCCTCCTCCTCCTCCTCCGCCTCCTCCTGCCTCGTCCTCCTCTCCTCCTCCTCCTCGTCCTCCTCGTCGTCCTCGTCGTCCTTGCTCAACTGCGACCCGCGATCCACAGTG
>Ga0126342_10015382_pt1 | contig 13417 bp, 9 predicted proteins | sample Cyp1metagenome_FD_92528 | JGI IMG/M metagenome (GOLD analysis project Ga0126342, IMG submission 92528) | Coral microbial communities from Lord Howe Island, Old Settlement Bay, Australia - Cyphastrea 1 metagenome | ecosystem: Host-associated > Invertebrates > Cnidaria > Coral ...
AACCAATTGTTGTGCCAGCCTTAGACTCCTCATTTCTAATGATACGGTCAGAACGGCATAGCTCTATGCTGCGCCATTTTTGGCCGAATGTAAGACACCTATGAGGTGCAGCAGCTGTGGGCAACGTGGAAAAACATGCTAGGATCAACTAGGTAGCTTAGAAACTCCTATTTCATAACCTACCAAATGGTATGTGAGGCACTGTTCATTTGAGGACTGCCAAATAAGACTATTATGTGCAAATACCAGTACCGAATAGTGACACAAGCTCTTACCGTCTGGGGTTCAATTACCCTACAAATCCCTCCGAATAGAGGTTGAAATTGGTACTTACAAACTTCCAGTAATACTGTAATATTTCCAAATTTACGAATCTTTACGGAAAGTACTAGAAAATCTTTAAGTTATTAGTAAAAAATAGTAAAAAATATAGTTCTAGTTGTCGGGGGAGCCATAGTTTTCTCGAATTATCAACATTATCAGGATGGTTCTACCCACTAAGTTCACCCCAATTGTACCCCCGGCCTGTTCCAAGTTGATGACACCGTTGGTTTTCAGCACCTGGGTGCTGTTAGAGCTGCTCGTCAGATTTTCTGATGATTTCTTGGAGATTCACCAATTGAGATGTTTCCAGTAATTAATTTACCAAACGAAACCTTCTAACCTGTTTCCAGGAAATATGTCCTTAAAGCAATTCAGGGAGTGAACGGAATGAACAAATCAGTGAAATTAAGTGGCCACGGAGATAAATATGAGTGGTGAATGGGGGGTGAACGGGATGAAATTAAATGATCACTAGGATAAGATTGGCTGTGAACACAAAAAAACACAGCCAACAATTTGCACTTACTGGTTGGTGGTTTCAATCCCTCTGAAAAACATGAGTTCGTCAGTTGGGATTATGACCTTCCCAATATAATGGAAAGTCATAAAATTCATGTTCCAAACCACCAATCAGATACCATGATGACGACTGTGAACAGGTACAAAGGTGGGGACGATCCTCTCGATATGATACAGCCTGCTGGTGCATCATGGTGCAATGGTCATGGTCCAATGGTATCACCCGCTTGGGTGGCCTTGCCACGGGATTTCTCCTGCACCTAACGTGGATGGGGTGAGGCTCTCAGTCAGCTGCTCGGCATGAAAGAAACTAAGTTGTTTTTCTATGCTTCCCAGTCGTCCCAACGCACTCTCTTGCTGCCCAAGGGCCCGATGGCTGGTTATCCGACCCTTCTGCCTGATTATCCGACCCTATCCTGTTGGCTCACTTCCGTATTCCAACTAAAATTCATGAAAATCAAATCCTTGATCCAACCCTTCAGGTAACCCCTTCACCAAGCTCTACCAGAATTTCTCAACTGAGTAGAAGCACAAGTAGCTCGAAGAAGCAACCAGCAATGAGCTCTCGCCTTCCCCGAGTCTGGTTCCTGCCATGTGCTTCTCTCAAAATTCAGCATGAAGCATCCCCATATGGAGGTTTCCTAAAATTAGGTACCCCAAAATGGATGGTTTATACTGGAAAATCCTATCGGAATGGATGATTTGGCGGTACCCCCATTTTGGGAAGCCTCAATATGGGAAAACCATTTGCACACATTTGCACATGAAGTACACTGACTCTGTTTGAAATATTGTGAAAGAACCATGAGCAAGGTGGTCAACCTTGGAAGTGGAAATCTCCCATTTTCAACAGAAACATCGTCCAAGCTACCAACAATCAAAAACAGCCGGCACAAAACTGCCTGCACAAGGGTATGTCGACTAAACAATGATGGTTCCAAAAAAGTGAATCCCCTACTAAACCGGTTTCTGGGGAGTGTTTCTTTTTACGGACAGGGCACGGGGTTTTCCATTACAACCCCCATTATTTCCTATGATATCTCGTGAAAATCAATTAAATTACTAAGATTCCCGAATTTCTAGTGTAAAAATCGGCTATCCCATGACCCAAAAAACCGGCGGCGACCAGCAGAAACTTCGCCTGCACATCTCCTCGTAGGAAAGATCTGCTGCGCCTGTGTCCTTGAACTCCTGTGGCGGAGTCGGGGGAGCTGCACGAGGAAAGTGACTAGCCCCAAATGTGGGAGTTGACCACAAACACTAATCCCTTCCCAAAATATTGAAGACCCCAAATAAATCACGGTGAAACATAAACAAACCACATATTTGAGACCATTTATGGGGTGCTTAATATTGGAGGAATGGAATCTATTGTGGTTGCAAGAATAACGGATCCAAGTGGAAAACAGGGATTGCCAGTTGAGGCGGTTATTGGTTGTTGCAGAGTCTCTGTCTTTTCCACTATGTTATTGACCGCAAAATGATGCAACATGACTTGGAACATGACGCCAACGTACAAAGAGAGTGTGACAGTTGATAGGGGCGAAAAAGAACATGCAGATACAGCAAGATTTTCATATCTACCCGCTGGGATAGCATGTCCATGGAACAAACATAGGCAGACAAAAAAAAATCGGTGATTCCTATGTCTCAAATTGAATCGCCAACGAAGAATCCATCTGATTGAAATGGTTTGCCTAGGAAACTTTACTGAACACCATTCATTTTAGGTGAACATTTATCAGGGTTTCCTATAGAGCTGTCCCTCAATCATTTATCCACGGCCACAAAAATTTAAGATGTGATAAAAAATAAATCCCAGAGGTTAAGAAAAATCCCCAATGAAACATCATTTTTTCGCACCTCACCCAGATGCGAACCATGGTGCTGGAAGATGCACACCAACATCTACCCGAACAATTTATCACCCAGTCATGGAGCAAAAAAGGGTCAAGGACAGGCTGTCAAAAATCTCCTTGGCCAGAAAACGATGCATCTTTTCGCTGCGTCCGCTGTACCTGGCCATGTTCATCCCATCATATCATAAATGGGTTTCCTCAGTGTTGCTTAACAAGTCTTAATATAGGTTGCATATTTTACTTTTTGTGGGGATGTGTTTTTTTGTTTTTCAGTCTGGGGCACTGTTCCTTGCTATTTGCTACATGTTGGAGCAAAAACAAGTACTTTGCTGATTTTTGGAGCTAAAATTTGCCATTTGCACTGTTCATCGATTTTTCTATGGTTTTATTAGATTTTTCCATGGTGTTCATTGATTTACCCAAAGTGTTCATCGATTTTTCCGTAGTTTTCATTGAGTTTTCCGTGGTTTCAATTGTTTTTTTCCATGGTTTCAATCGATTTTTCCATGCATAACATGCACGTGGTGAACATGTAGAATATAACCGTGTTGGGTCTAAATAGTGGCATTGGATGCTACTGTATCATAGTGTTGGTTGGTTAGGGTTGGTTTAGAGTTGGTCTAGGGTTTATTTGGGGTTGGTTTATAGTTGGTTTAGGGTCATTTAGGATTGGTTCAGGGTTGGTTTAGGGTTTATTTAGCGTTGGTTATGTCGGGTTGGTTTAGGGCTTCTCTAGGGTTGGTTCAAGGTTTATTTAAGTTTTATTGGGTGTTATTTAGGGTATATTTAGGGTTATTTAGGGCTATTTGGAGTCATTTAGGGTTTGTTTAGGGTCTATTTAAGTCTGTTGAGGGTTGGATTAAGGTAAATGTAGGGATACAAGGTGTGTATATAACGATAGATAGATAGATAGATAGATAGATAGATGGATAGATAGATAGATAGATAGATAGGTAGATAGATAGATAGATAGCTAGATAGATAGCTAGATAGATAGATAGATAGATAGATTAGATAGGTTAGATAGATTAGATATATTAGATAGATTAGATTAGATTAGATTAGATTAGATAAGATTAGATTAGATTAGATGAAATTGGATTAGATTAGGTTAGATTAGATTAGGTTAGATTAGATTAGATAGATTAGATTAGATTAGATTAGATTAGGTTAGATTAGATTAGATTAGATTAGATAGATAGATTAGTTAGATTAGATAGATTAGATAGATTAGATAGATTAGATTAGATTAGATTAGGTTAGATTAGATTAGATTAGATTAGTTTAGATTGGATTAGATTGGGTTAGATAGATAGATAGACAGATAGATAGATAGATAGATAGAACGATAGATAGATCAGATAAGATAGGATAAGATAAGATAAGATAGATAAGATAGATAGGTAGATAGATAGATAGATAGGTAGATAGATAGATAGATATATAGGATAAAATTAGATAGGATAAGATTAGATAAGATAGGATAAGATAAGATAGATAAGATAGATAGGTAGATAGATAGATTAGATAGATTAGATAGATTAGATAGCTAGATAGATAGATTAGATAGATTAGATAGATTAGATAGATTAGATTAGATTAGATTAGATTAGATTAGATTAGATTAGGTTAGGTTAGGTTAGATTAGATGGATAGATAGACAGATAGATAGATAGACAGATTAGATAAATTAGATAGATAGACAGATAAGATAGATCAGATGTATCAGATAGATGAGATTGATGAGATAGAGTAAATAGATAGTTTAGATAAACTAGATAGATTAGATCGATAGATAAGATAAGACAACATAAGATAACATAAGATAAAACTAGATAAAGTTTGATAAAATGAGATAAGATAAGATTAGATTATGTTAGATTAGATAGATATATAGATAAGTAAAGCATGGTAAAGCCACCAAGGCCACACACCCACAAAAAGCCACAGAAGCCACAAAGCCAAGCTGGAAAACAAAAACAACAAAAATGCCATCCCTCAATATATTTTAATAAAAGTTCATATCATCCAACCTTTTGACATCTTTTGACCATGACACATACGATATAGCTGATATAGCTTATAAGCGTTAGTACGGGATATGCTCGCCAGAATGCTTTTAGCCAGGAGAAACAAACCCAAATATGATCATCGTATCTGTGAAAGATCGCGAGGAATTTCCAAGTACCGATGTAGTAGTCCAACAATGGAAAATCCTGGTCATATGGGGGCGTGATTCCAATCATCCATACTGATCCATACTGATCCATACTGTCCAAATATACCCGGCACTAGATAGCAGCATAGATAGCCAATAAATCTCTGTAATTGGACTTCATCAATCTTGAGCAATTGATTGAGCACCCTTGTCTCGTGTTTGGTATCCAGTAGCGTTTTTTCTAAATAAATTAGCTGAAATACCACTGAAACCAGCAGCATTGGAGATGTTGGGCTCGCTCAGGCAACAGCCATTCACTCGTGAAGACCGAGGGCACCCAAGCCGTGCATTGCCAGACTGATCCTCATCATCCATAGCACCGGTCCTTGGTGGTATGTGGTTGTGGGTACCCGCACCAGTTGTCTGGAAGTGATGGCAAATCACATTGAATACTGGAAGGTGGTTTCAACCCCTCTGAAAAATATTAGTCAGTTGGGGTTATTACTCCCAATATATGGAAAAATAAAAAATGTTCCAAACCACCAACCAGTAACATGTGGATCAAATTGATATATTTGATGTGTTCGATTTTGCATGTTTTCATTATTCTGGGTCAAGGGGAGGCGTAGCCTACCAAAATGACATCTTCTTTGGGGAAAAACATGATAAATTATACAGGAAATCCATGGAAATCCGGGTGCCAAGTAACTTGATGTACCCTCTGGTAATCTAACATAGCTATTGAAAATGGCAATTTATAGTGAGTTTTCCCATTAAAAATGGTGGTTTTCCATAGTTATGTTAGTTTACCAGAGGGTATATATATAATATAACTCCAGTCGTCGATGTGAGTTGAATCCCTGGAAAACGAAGAATGCAAAGAAAAAAATGGGCTGAAGGGGCGTTTTAAGCTTGCTACAGTTATGGCCCAAAATACCAGTTTTAAGTACTTATAACCACATTTATAGATTGTATAATCCATTTTTGTAGACCAGCTATAACTAATACATGGCCATAACTGTACCCATGTGGTTTCACAACATTGAAACTTCTGGGTCAATTGAGTCCTCAGTTGAGCAGTGTTCAAAACCCTGTGTCGCTCTTCTAAACCAGATGGTCGAGGACCGGATTCAGAGAATGGAGTATGAGAATCCCCAAGATACTGGGTAGTATAATCCTTGAACTCATCAATCAACCATCATTGAATGATGGTTGAATGATATTCCTCATTATATATATTGTACTGAAAACCCCTGTGTATAATATAAATATAGATTATATATGTTAATGCCCATTAAGCAACTAATCAACAGGACTTGAGCAGCCACTGCTCCGTTGTCCCCTGCACGCACGCAACGGGACAACGGGACCCCCGGCACCACAGCATTCATGGAGGATGGCGCATTCTCAAGCAGCAGCGTCTCCGTCTCGGCAATGGTGAGTTCATCCCAATGCGTGCGTTGGTGGCTTAGCCCCAGCTGAATATCTTTATATTGTGGTTAATATACTGTTAATAATGGTTAGTGTTACTGGTTATTATATGGTTAATGATGGGTAATAATAATCTGGTTGGTGGTTTTTCGCCTACCCCTCTGAAAATTCATGGAGTTCGACAATTGGGATGATGACATTCCATTCCCAATATATGGAAAAATGTATTAAACATGCTCCAAACCACCAACCAGATAGGGCCAGTCGAGTTCAAACTGGTGATTTTTTCACGTAAACAACTCGGAAGTTATTGGGGTAAACCAGCAACTAGTCCCACTACCGCTTATGATATGTCATGACTATGAGAAGGTATTTGTCAGGGATCATCATGTCAACTATAGACATGGAACATTAAACTACCCTCTGGTAACATACAAAAAGCTATTGAACATGGCCATTTATAGTTGATTTACCCATATTTACCCATTAAAAATTGTGATTTTCCATCGTTTTTTGTATTTTTTTATCGGAGGGTAGTTTATTAAACATGAAATCACCAACCGAGTAACCCCAGCAATCCCTTTAGTTCCCTACGAAAAAACGGTAAATCCATGGAAATCCACTATGTGGGAAAACACCAATCATATTGTTGATGACACATCGTATTATATCCTCACAAAATATCCTGAAATTACATCCCAGTAAGATGATTGATGCTTGGTTATACCCTCCGGTAAACAAAATTATCGATGAATTTCTCATTAAAACCTTCATGTTCAGTGAATTTCCCATGTTTTCTTAATTTTGTCCTATGATTTTCTCATGTTTACATAATACATAGGATATTGGCCAGCCAGTCACGTTCATCGGAGGGTAAGCCACCAATTGATCCCTTGCTTCGCATCCATTGATTCACCAAAGGCGCCACTACTGGCGTCTCTTCGAGCATTCCAGGACTCCTGCGAGGAGGAAATTGTAGTTGTGGATGTCCATCCCCCAAATATGGTTTTAATATAATATGCCACTAATATGGTATTAATGTAGATATGAAGCCTATAAACCATTATTGTAGTTCATAACCATCAGTTACTAATTGTTAGTGATGAACACCATGACATTCACAATTGACTATGTATATATATATATATATTTCCCTATATCATGCTCAGTCTATTAATATGGTATTAATGTATTGATGTCAATCCCATATCCCATAGTTCCTATCAATCCAATAACTACAGAGATATCTAGCATATATGGAGGTTTCCTAAGTCACGGTGCCCATAGGTAAACCATCTATAAACGGGCCATTTTCCATGGCTATGTTAAGTAACTAGAGCGTAATGGCCTTGAGATGGGATATCAATATGATCTTAATGATGTATTATGGATTTCGCAGCCATTCTTTTTAGTGACTCATTGGTTGATCCAAAGACCAACAAAAACTACGTTTGGGGGGTAGTATTGGCTAAATATAAAGTTCAAATGATCCATTTACCCCCCAAAAAGTGGCTATGTTTACCTATAATCAGTTGGAGCAACTCTGATTCTGTTAATCTTTTTCTCCACTCATCGGGCGCATCATTGTCCACAACGGCCGCGCAGCGGCACACTGTCCAGCGAGAATATTGGGCCGTTCAGGGCGGCGGGGAGCTGGTTTGCACCATCGTTGAACATCTTGCCTGGTTGGTGGTTCCAACCAGACCCAAACATACATAAACATACGGGTCAACATACGGGTTAATGTGGATCATCGCAAATTTCAGGAGGATGATATTTGCGGATTATGAACCTGGCTATAGGTTTTGGCTTTCTATGATCTGCCCGAGTTCCAGGACACCAAGCGCCGGAGCCAGGTCAAAGGGACCCTCCATGACTTAGCGAAGTGGAAAATCGACATGTTTAAGAACGGTAAATCATCACTTCTGAATATTTTGGGTATAATCTACTAGTAGCTACTCTAAATAACTGAGGGTAACATGCTGGGAATCGATTCAAAAAATCATCCGGTTGGAATCAAATCCGGAATGTTTGGATGTTTAATCCATGTTTTGGGTGGCCAATTTCCATACGGGAAATCATCACTTTTACACATATCTTAACTAAATCTTTGACATAAATAGACATGAACTGTTTGATGTTTAGTCACTGTTTAACCCCTGTTTGATATCTATAATCCATTATAATCCCCTGTTTGATGTTTATCACTTGTTTCTGTTGATGAAATTCTCAATTTGATGTCGATGGATCGCATCAGTCCCAAAGTTTGATCGCCCCGTCCCAGCCGCAACTCACGACGCGAGAGGTCCTCAGCCGGCCATCGCGCCACGGGTTTAGGGTGGATCAGGGGGAGTTCACAGGACGTTGGGGAGATAGTATGAAACCAATGGATTTATCCTCTGGTTATGTCAAAATAGCTATTGAAAATTACCATTTATAGTTGATTTTCCCATTAAAAGTTGTGATTTTCCATAGCTATGTTAGTTTACCAGAGGGTATAAGGAATTTATCAGGGATTTATAACGGATATGGGATTTCACAAGACATGTTTAAGAAGTTAATGATATAGGGAATATATCAAACTAAGTTCAGGGTTGCTCCAAACACCCCACACCACATGTGGCTACCATGTATCTACAATTGGCTTGAAGCAACCCTGGCACCCATGTAGCTAATGTGGAATATGAACCAACTTGGAAGTGAGGGATACCAGCCTGTATGGAGAGTTGAAGCCGTGTGTCATTCAAATGTTGTTTTACCATGATTTAACCAATATATACCAATATTATTTATATGGCTATGGATCAAAAGTCGGTTCCACATCACCATGTTTTTCTGGGACATCCTCTATACCCGGCCTGGTCAACGTTTACAGTTTGCTATTGAAAATAACCATAGAAATAGTTGATTTTGCCATCATAAATGGGTGATTTTCTGGAGTTATGTTAGTTATATATACATGCTGGTTGGTGGTATACCTGCCCCTCTGAAAAATATAATGGCTTACTTAATTGTTGATATGGTGTGGTATTCATCATAGCTAATTAGTGACATTGATATAATACGTAAGCATGTATGATCAATGTATCTGGTTGGTGGTATACCTACCCCTCTGAAAAATATGAGTTCGTCAATGGTTGGTGGATGACATCCCATATATGAAATGGAACATAAACCAAATGATTGAAACCACCAAGCAGATCTAGTCATATGTAGACATCAGACATCTTTCGTGTTGCTGGATAATATGTGTCTTTGTCCATGGCATTTTGGCATCAGTATACGGTGGGCTTTCCCGCCATGTTTGAGTACTGGAGGGTAACTCAAAAGCAGTTGGCTGGTTTCAAACCATCCCACACCGCCCGACTGTTTCAGACAATTCGCCCGAGAAATACAGTTGGGAAAAAACAGAGGAATGTATGTAGTACAGTATCCCAACAAATACCCACATATAATTATATAGTCGACTGAGAATGGGATGATATACAATATATTATACGATATTATATAGATGGTCAATCTTTGGTAGTCCACCAAAAAATGTTATCGTTTGCTCGTAATTGTATGTAATTGTGTGATTCTCCGTATATTTCGCAAAAAACTAAAGTTTAAGGATAATTTCCTACCCATCCAAGGCTGGGGATATACACAGGCAGCTAACCAAGTATAATATGTGGGGCATCCCAACCAATCCAATCGCGATGTTTTCGAACACATTGGTCTGAGTTGAACAACTGATGGGTTGAGGTACCGGTCAGCAGCACGTGTATGACCCAAGAAATTGGGTGATAACTTCAAGGTATATTTTATATATATATATACACACATACTTGCGGGTTATAAACCAACTTGAACTGGGGGGGGGCCACCTTGTTGAGGTTTCGCACTTGGGGAACCTCCAAAAGATCATTTCTTGGGGGAATTCACCCCTTGGACCCACTGGTCTCGCACCGCACCGTCGCCCATGGAGCCTTTTTTCACGTCGCGCGGATTGACCAAAAAATGGACTTCTTGTCACGTCACGTCGGAACGAGGGGATTAAATCAACCTGTGGTTGATTGGACATTTTTTGGTACAGGTCAAAAGCATGGACCGAAACACGGCTGTCATGACCAAACCAAGGGAAAACAGGTCCTGCGGTTTGACCCATACCGCAATGTGGGTGACAAAAACTCAAACAGCTGCAGGGGTTACCATCGAACGTGTGCAACAGATTTTGACAGATTTTGACAAATTTCCACACGGAATAAATTCTAAATGGGTTTGTCTGAAAATAGGGTACCCCAAAATCCCGTAGCTGCAGCTTACAACTTATCATTATTTCCCGATTCAAACATAGCCATGAAATTGGGCATCGACCCCATTTTTGGACAAACCCAAATTATCAAAATAACAAGTCTACAAAAAACATGGTGTTCTATCAAATGTTCCGTTTTAGTTGGATAATAAACACTAGTTATCATTTTCTCCAACAAAAACTAAAAGTCGACCAAAAACAAAGTCGAAAAACATCCGGCCAAGGCTTCCGCGAGATCACATGGGGATCTGAAAACACGCGGGCCTCAAAGGAGGGATCTGCAAACTCTCAACCTCAGCTGCCGTAAAGAGTCACCCTGATTTTTGTTCATTAAATCACCATGTGTATATCCTGTAGTTCATGCAAATATATAGCGCATGTATACTATATATATACATATATATATATACATATATATATATATACATATATATATATTATGTATAATCGCCGCTACAAACACTAATTCACCATTAAATCACCATTTTTACAAGAATTCATCCAGATGTTCTCTTACTTCCCATTAAATCCCATGAAATCACCATCTTTAAACCACCATAAAATGGTTGTTTATCAGGCAATCCCGTTGAATTCCTATTTTTGATGGATAAATCACATCTATTATCAATGAGTACAAACACATGCCCATTAAATCACCTGTTGAATCGGATTAAGTCATCAGTTTTCATCGCATTTTCATTGGAATACAATTTGTCCACATAAAATCATCATAAAATCACCATGTCCAAAAAACTTTACCCAGGTATGTTCCGAACATTTCTCCTCATTCCCGATCCCAGAAAAAATCACCATGAATTCACCAATTTCAATCACCATGAAATCAAAATGAAAGACCACATTCAATCGCTATAAAAACACCATTAAACCCAAGTAAATCCCGTTCAATCAACATAAACATCCATAAACCCTGGATAATCCCATCCATTCATATTAAAACACCATGAGATCACCACCTGGGCTTCTCCGAGGCGCATGGACGCGAAGAGCCCCGAGGCAGCGAAGTCGGCGCCGGCGCCGGGGCCGCGGAAGACCAACGGGGTGCTCTCCTGAAATGGCGATTATGTTGAAAAAATGGTTAGAGTTATGATTATTTTACAGTGTATATATGTATTATGGCTGTTACACTAATTGGGATGCAAGGTGGTACTAATAACCACAATATGTTCTTACAAGTTCTTATATATATATATACATATATACTGGTTGGTGGTTGAGCCACCCCTCTGAAAAGTATGCTCGTCAGTTGGGATTATTCTTCCCAATATATGGAAAAATAAAAAATGTTCCAAACCACCAACCAGTATATATATATATATGTATTCTCATCATAGTTTAGGGATATAACCTACTTACTAAGTGGGAAAGTGGGATTGATAAGGGTTATTTTATAGTTTGTACTCATCATAGTAAAACTATTTTATATTCATCATAGTATATAATTATTTTTACTGTATTCATAATAATGGCTATATTGATTAATAATTGCTGCAGTAATATATATATATATATGTATACATGAGTATATCACACTTGTTGGAATTATGGCTATTTTACAGCTATATGCATACTTCACAATAGTTGTGGTTATAATAGTTTTAAAAATTGATCAAATGTTTTTAAAATGATACATACTCATCATAGCTATATTCATCATAGTATGTATATATATATATTGACACTATATTCATAATACTGGCTATATACTATGATGATCTATGATGAATGTATGCCTAGAGCCTCCACAATATACCAAAAACATGTACAATTGGTAGAGCAATAGATATATAAAATGTTGGAATATGTTGGAATATCAAGAATCCATGAACATTGTTAATATTGTTATAGCAATAGATAACGGCTTACTTAATTGTTGATATGGTGTGATATTCATCATAATTAATTAGTGACATTGATATAATACGTAAGCATTTATAAACAATGTATATCAACTCAAGTTGGATGGGTCTAGGTGAAAGTCTTGGACCTCTTCATGTCAAAGAAATCCGGGGGCGATACAACTTACAGACCCGGTCCGATCATATGTCCGTTCTGGATGTTGGAGGCCGACAACATAGGATTCGGATGTGATTGGGAATGAGATTAGATCCCTATAGCCTCTGGTAATTTGTTACATAGCTATTGAAAATGGCCATTTCTAGTTAATATACCCATGAAAAAATGTGATGTTCCATAATTATGTAAACGTTTACCAGAGGGTAGCAGAACCCTAAAAGACCTTGTGTGTTGGAGCTTTCCATCCAGGGCATGTTGGATTTCGGGGTGCATTTCCATGCATTTCCTGTATCAGCATCCTGGACATCGTATTGTGATGAAACAACAAGGTATTGGTTCGTTCCTCTAAGAACAAGATACCACCAAATTTCATCGTTGACCATCAACTTGCCATGACTTGGATTATCTGCATTTTGTTCCCCACCTGCCAGGTGAGGGTTGTTAGATTTTATCAGAGCTGTTCTCTTCCTCCTCGACTAGCTCTCCTCTTCCTCATTCTCCTCCTCCTCCTCCGCCTCCTCCGCCAGTTTCTCCTCGACCATGCCTGCATCAACTTCCACCTCAACTTCCGCCTTGCCAACTCTTCGCCAAGCTCTTTGCCAACTTCCCAGCTCAACCTGGGACCTGCCCAGCTCAGTGTGCACCGCTGGACCTCAACCTGGGACGTTCCCAGCTCAGTGTGCCCAGCTGGACCTCAACCTGGGACCTTCCCAGCTCAGTGTGCACCGCTGGACCTCAACCTGGGATCTGCCCAGCTCAGTGTGCACCGCTGGACCTCAACCTGGGACCCTGCAC
>Ga0126342_10015383_pt1 | contig 13416 bp, 9 predicted proteins | sample Cyp1metagenome_FD_92528 | JGI IMG/M metagenome (GOLD analysis project Ga0126342, IMG submission 92528) | Coral microbial communities from Lord Howe Island, Old Settlement Bay, Australia - Cyphastrea 1 metagenome | ecosystem: Host-associated > Invertebrates > Cnidaria > Coral ...
TTCCATGGCGGATTCTGCAGTTGTGCAGGTTACATTCATGCAATTGTTCAGCAGACTGTACAATCTGGTGTCCACTTGTTCTCTCAGAGAGTGACACGCCTACTGAAAAGGATGCACGTCCTGCACGGTCATCTCTTTGAAGAATTGTCACAAGTCCTGCACGTCTCGGAGCATCGAGACCTTGTGAAAGGATGACATCAAAGAGGATCTCTTGCTGAATGTTAACTGCACGTGGTGGGTTTGGTTTCACAATATCGTAAATGACCAGTTCATTAGGAAAAATACGATCTCTCCAAGCTCCAAGAATTTCCTCATGCCAAAACCTCCAATGTCCGTTGAGTTCAATCATCCTAAAATGAAAGCATTGCGGAAAATGGAGGTGATGAACGAACCAAGTCCTGATGAAAACACTGTCATGGATTCGTGGACCCGTGACCAATCCTTCTTGTTGCAACGCATCAAACAGATTTTGCAGTGCATCAGGGGCCTCATGCAAAAAATGATTGGCATCCTCAGGATCATTTTGATCATGTTCTTGAATATCCTCATTCTGTTGAAACCAGCGCGAAGGAACATTGTGATATTCATCGGTGGTGCGAAGTTCTTTGGCACAGGGTTTGGTGGCATGATCAGTTTTAGATTTGATTGGTTTTTTCTTCCAAGGCTTATCAAACCAAGCTTTAAGGTCATCGATTCCAATTGGGATTGATGCCATTTGCAAATTGTCTTCAAGGCCAATGTGAACTGAAATCTCAGAATCAAATTGAACTCTCTTTTGCTTTGGAATGATCTTTGGGCAATATTCAGATCGAAGGCAACTACGGTGCTCACTACGAGAAAACATAGGAGCTGCATCGTTCGAAGCAATCAAATCTGACCTATTTGGGCTGTGGATAAATGCTTCACTAGGCGATGGAGTGGCAGGCAAAACTGGAGCGTGATTCAAACCCTCATGAAATTCCTCACAGAGAAACTGCCAACGATTTTTCCAAGCACCTAAAACTGCATCAAAATTGTTCTGAAAATTGGGTTCCCATTGGATGGAATGTTGCCAGTGGAGGAGAGCTTCGGAGTCGTGTGTGGTCAGCAAAGGGTGGCATGCTGCATGTGGCTCTGGCAAGACCACATAGGCATCAGCCAAACTTGCTGTGGCTATGGCGTCATGTAAACCATTGCTATGAACTGGAAATACACCGCCTGCATTCACGACATCTTGCTGTCCGGAAGCGAACCAGTGGGCCGTGATCCCCCAAAGGGCTCTAACGATCGCGGTCGTTTCCGGGCGTTTTCCTCCTCGTCTTCTTTGGTGAGATCTTCCATCACATCCAATTCTTCTGGTGCAGTCGGCAACTCTAGACCTAATGACTCGGCACAGGATCTGAGAACCGATTGCAATCGCATCTGCAACTTCTCGTCCACATTGTCCACTTCCTGATTGGCATCTTCCACTTCTGCTGCCATAGGCATCGAAGGCATGGCTGCCAATGAGGCTCCTGGTACAGTGGTGGTCAGCTGCTGAATGCTGGTTTTGTACTGCTCGATGTCTGCTTTGGCTTTGTTCGCAACCTCTTGTAGAGTATTCTGTTGCTTGCGGTAATCCTGCAATTGGGATTGCCATGTTTTGATGGCCTCCGTGATATGTGCAGTCCAACGAGCCTTGTGCTGCTTCTTTGCCTCCAGAGTTTCTGCAAGGGTCTTCTGCGCCTTGCCCATTGCTGTGGTAGCTGAATGCAGCGTCTTTGTGACCGTCTTGGCAGTCTCTTTCTCTAATTTTTCTATGTACTCTTTCACATCTTGCGGCATCGGGTTGCTCTCTGAGTACGCACTTCTGAGCATGGCTGCCACCTCCTGGTTTGGAACTCCAGTCGGTGCAGTTGGCAAAGCAGGCAGCAGGCTGGCCGTTGCCCCCTCTTGCGATGGCCATGGTGGCATTTCCGCCGCTAATGGCGCAAAAGGAGATGGCTGTGGTTTGTCCGCTGGTGGATTCTTTCCTTCTCCACTCTTGGTCTTTTTGCCCTTGGCTTTGCTCTTTCCTCCTTTTCCCTTCGTGCGACTTCTCGGGCTGAATGACCTCGATTGGGATCTGGATTGAGCCCTCTGTCGATTCCAGGCTGCGTCGTCGGCTTCCCAAACTTCCCATGCATGATCGCTGTACGTCTGCTGCTGGGGCTGAGTTCGATGACGCATGCCTGATGACCAGTGAGAACGGCAAAGTGCACATTCCACTGCTGTCTTTTTGTTGATCCTTTGGCAGTTCGAGCACTTCCACGGCCAAAGTTCTTGTGACATCTTGACGTGCTTCTTGATGTGTTTCAAAAACTGGAAGTCCCGCGAATGGTGGCTGGCAAGCCGCTTCACCAACTTCTTCAGGCCGATTTGGTCCAGTGTAACTACACCTGTTCGATGCAGAAACCAGGCTCGCCTGGCGGCACTGCGCTGGCGGCGAAAGCGCCTGCGCTGAGATCCAGTTTGGCACGGAATCTTTGGCAAGGTCAAACGCAATGACAAAGATGAGAAAAATCAAAAGCACTGAGCACATCAATGAATAGTGCCAGTAAATTGTAGCCGGAACCTCCTCAAGGTACAGTTCCTCACAAAATCAAATTGAATATCAAAGTTGAAATTGGCAGTGATCCAAATAGGGGAGGAAATACGCTGAGAAAATCAATCAGCGAAGGCCAAGCCCAAATGAAAGCACCTGTAAACAGATGTTAGGTACACCTGCAGAAACCAGGAAAATCGGAGAAGAAGGGGATGTCAAAGCAAATACCAGTGTAAATCGCTGTCAAAGCCCAACTAGGTCCGAAAATTCCACCAAATCAAGTGTTCGGCACACTTGCAGAAGCCGGAGAACAAGGCAGCCAGTGAGGCGATACCCGCGGGCAGTTCCAAAATGCCCGCTCAGGCGATGGCACCCAAAAACCCCTAAAAACTGAGCGACGAGGGGGAATTTGGGCCGAGTTGCCTTGGTTAATATATATATATATATTTCTGCTTGGTGGTTTGAACCAACCTCTCTGAAACATGATGGAGTTAAAGTGAGTTGGGATGATGACATTCCCAAAAGAATGGAAAGTCATAATCCAGTCATGTTCCAAACCACCAACCATTTCCGTTGGTTAAATCAAGTGAAATCATCATTTTCCTCTGCTTTCAACGACCAAAAACGAAACAAACTCCGGCCACCAACTGTTTCGGCCGCCGTCGACACCGGGCCTTGGGTCCACTGGTAACTGGCGAAAAATGATACAGTACCAGTTATAACTGTTTTATAAGGCATTACATTTAAACCAATTATAACTTATATAACATCTTATATAACTATAAGTGGTTTCTTGGGCGATAACTGCAGTGAACACCAAAAACGAACTGGCGATTCCCGGGGACCACCAGGTATCATATGTTTAGCTGTTTAGCATGTGGCATGTGTGTTCAACATCTTTACAGATGCGTTGGGACTTGTTGTTTCCCCAAGTGTCCGGTGTGGACGAGCTGAAACGACGCACAGTCTGAGATGATCCACTGACAGGTAGATACTCAGCTCGTGCCCTCCGTAATGGGATGATACACCCATTAACCAGCTGCACCCAGAGCTTGGTTTCACACTGACGAACCTTTATGACGGTCCATGAACTATGGTAAAGTCATTCGAATATTTGAATATCATATAGTATCACCACCTAATCATTTTTTCATATATAAGTTACCTATAGTTTTAACATCAGTACCAAATCTGGACATTGCAGGGTAGCCATGTCAAAAAAATGTTGATTAAAGGCTTAATGTGAGGATCACTCAGGATCATCCCGTTGTTTTCTCCGGTTCATGAACCTGTCCTGCTTTTGTCCTGCTTTAGCTGTGACCTGGGCTTACGTTCAGGTTGGCGCCAGGAAAACTTGTGGATGTGTCACATGTGTCATGATATATCTATGAGAACTGACAGTTTGCAAACTGGAAACACGGTGGTTGAAACATCAAGAAATGGTGATTCAAAGGGATTTGATGGAAATTTACCCTCCAAACTCACGTAACTTTGGACATCACTACATATTTACAATAGGCGAATCATGTGACTTTCAGAAAGGCCAAATTTTCCAGAGTTCTGATTTACGAAGGGTTATTCTATGGGGATGGGTCGTTTAACCCGGTACCTGCTGGTGTTTTGAAACAAATTTTCATCACCCCAGGTTATGTTGTAGGTTTTGCTGCATTCCCATGTATCAATATGTATGTGCATATTATATTATATTAGGATATGATAGAAAAACATCAACATTACAAAACAACCAGAAGATATAGAGAAAACCAGGTTACCACATAATGCATAAAGTGCTCTATATTAAAAATTAATATATGGTGATGAAGTGACCATTCGGGTTGATAGACAAGTTGTCCCTTTTCATGCCGTACCATTCTCTGAGGCCCAAACTGAGAATGCATTTGTGCAATAACTGCACGGTCTCCAGAGGACCACGTTGAATCTGCACGAGTCACTTTTCCATGTTACTCAGGTTCCGATGCATCTCATTCATGTTGGAGAAGAACAATTACCTTCGGACAAGATTCCAAAACACGTGATGGTCCCTGATGATTACCTTGAACAGGACATTGAAAAGGCCATCCAGGGTTTTGATTTTGCATACCATGCCTATCTCCTGCCCAACACAGGAAATGCATTTGTGACACCTGTTAACTGGAAAGCATCCCTCGATGAGTGGCACTACGTGTATTATCCCTTGCATTTCAAAAAGCGCAATCCGAAATCGTTTTGCATAAAGGAAGCAATGAACTGTCGGAACAAGAGCATATGTCTTTTTTGCACTCCCTTGGATTTTCCAGAGCAATCATTCTTGACCAGCGACGACCGCGCCGACAGCTGACCCTTGTGCAATATCATAGTTCCTGCTCTTCATGAGGAGGTAAAAACCCAGAAAGTACCAACTGCATGGCCACGGGGGCAAGACATCAAACTGCAGGGATATCTCTTTGACTTGCCTTCACACCCACAGAAGCCATGTAATCACCTGCTTTCCTGGGACTTGACGCTTGGTGATCTATAGAATTTGTTCAATTCTGCTGAGCAGACTCTTTGTCCATGGCATTCTCACTTTCAGCTGCCTGATTTTGTCCGTGAGGCATTGAATAACACGACCAGCAGCGAAGGCCTCATCCGCCCAATCCGAGACTTCGATCGCCTGATCATTTATACTGACGGAAGCTCCAAGCCGTCCAATCAGCGAAAGGTACCGTTATGTTATGGATTCAAGAGCATGATTTGCCCGATGCTTGGGTTTTCATTGTCATTGGTGAAAAATATGGACATACACCTGACGACTCAGAACTTGCCTTCCTTGGGTGGCACTCACAGCCGGTCCTGTACGAGTCTTCCTTACCACATTTCCTCGGTACTGATGCCATCGGTTCCGTATATGCAGAACGTGAAGCTCTATTCTTGGCTGGGTTTTGGCGTTTGGGTATTAACTCAAACATTCCAACCGTGTTGCGAACAGATTCCAGCACCACCTCTGACCAGGCAGCGGGGACCACATGCTGCCAGAGCAATCATCTAACCTTTGTTTTGTTGCGCGTGTCTTTCAGACTTTAAGAGATGGACTTTTACTGACAAGGGTTTGATCATTGAGCATGTTGCTGGTCACGCTGGAGATGCGTGGAACGAGCTTGCAGATTATCTTGCCAAAACGGAAGCGGCGCAGGGACATAAGCTCTGTCGACAGCAAGTTGATCTTAGACGTTGGGCACCGGTCTTACCTTTTCTGTGGATGATCTTTGACAGAGATGCTGGCTTGCCGGCACTGACTGGCACAGGCTTTGACGTTACTCCACCCAACTTGCCATCAGCTGAGAGTTCTTGTACTGATAAACCACAGCTGCCGCCTTAGCAACATGCCACCCTGACCCTCAGCTTGGCCACCGTCAACATCGGTTCTTTGTTTGGTCCAGAAGGTTATGCTGGACAGCTTCAATTTCTGAGAGAGCAAATGCAGCTTTTCAAGCTGAATGTCCTTGGCCTACAAGAAACCAGAAGTCCAGCTGGCATGAGCACTGCTGACAACATGCTTAGACTTGCTGGAGGAGCTCACCATGGCCAATACGGCATTGAAATTTGGAACAAAATAAATCAGCCCATTGGGTTTGTGCACAAAAAACGATTTTATCCGAAAGTCACAGGTCCAAATATTCCACACAGATCCTCGTAGGTTGCTTGCTCACATCGCACATCCGGCCTTACAGTGCCATGTCTTTGCTATGCATGCGCCACAAAGTGGAAGGCCTTTAGAAGAAAGGAAACGCTGGCGGACTGAAACACAAGAGATCACACATCGATATTGCCAGAATATTCCTCTATTTGTGCTCATCGATGCTAATGCCAAAAGTGGACCCAAGTGTGAACCAGTCGTTTTCGAGATTGAGAATACTTGCTCTGCTAGTACAGGTTTGTTTTGTGATCACCACCAGACACAACAGTTATGCCTGCCAAGCACTAGCATGATCCACCAAGGGCCCACGGCCACCTGGATGTCCCCGGATGGTCATCAGGGTCATCGCATTGACTTCGTTGCCATCCTGTAGGTATGGCTATCGTGCTGTACGCATTCAAGCGTCTTACAAGAGCTAGAGACTGGTAATGCGCACAATGATCATTTTGCAGTGGGCGTGCAGTTGTGTTGGAACAGCGAGACTGCAGCTGTGCCCAAACAAAAATCTAGATCCAGCTTTTGCCGAAGTGCCATCAGTCCCAACCGAAGCCGCATTAATTGCGTAGGTCTCCAAGCTGCACCTTGGTCCACAGACATTGAAACACAAGTCCAAGGACTCAACAAGCAGCTGCTGCACCAAGTCGGCTTAGCCTGTCCTGTCTCGCCTGCGGTTCCAAAGAAGCGTTGCCTGAATGGTGAAGTCTGGACGGCTCGGGACAGAGCCCGAAATAGATTGCGTTTTCTCTTTCACCTGTGGAAGCATCCGAGCACTGACCGTTACGCAGCCTATGAATGCACGACACTCTGTTCCATGCTTAGACTCAATTGCCAGTATCTGCACCATGCTCGAAAGCTTCGTTCGATGTTGCGTCAGTCTAAGATCCAGGCCTTAAGTACACTGAGATTGATGCTCTTTCTGACACAGCACCTGCAGGGGAAATTTTGCATTGCCTCAAACCTTTTCTGGATCAAGATCAAGAGAGCATGCTTGCCAGACTCCCACAAGAAGAGTACAGAGCTGAATGGCACGCAAATCTGTCCAAGTTTTTGCAAGTTGAGATTTGGAACCCTGACTGTACCAATCCAGGAACTACCAAACCTTGTTGAGCTTGAAACAGCGTTTCACCGTGCTTCTATCGGAAAAGCAGTCGGAGGAGACGGCATACCCCCAGAACTTTGCAAATACAAAGCCAGGGATCTTGCCCGACTGTCGTACTCCATCATGCTTAAAACCTGCCTTTGCAGCTCAACATAAGGGAGGTCGTCTTGCGATTGCATGGAAACACAAGGGTGATCCTGCAGAGTGCTCCTCGCACCGTTCACTCCTGGTTTCCAGTCACTTGGGCAAAACTGTTCACAGAGCCTTGCGCCAAAAACACCATGGGCTCTATACGAGCTTCATGCAGTCTCAGCAGCTAGGGGGCCCGGCCAAGAATGCCTGTGGGAGTTCCCCGGCATATGACCAGAGCTTTCATGATGAGATGGCAACAGAGACTCAAAAATCCTGTTTCGGTCATCTTCTTGATTTAACCGAAGCATTTTACCGTGTTGTCCGTGTCCTATAGTTCTGGGTGGAGGCTTGGATGACACCCACATTGCCTACATAGCTCGCCACCTGGGGTTTTCCTCAGTGACAGTGCACAAGTTCTTCCAGCAACTCCAGGAGCCATCGGCCCCAGAAGCAGCTGGCGCCCCTGCGCACGTTCAGCGTTTCATGCAAGCTCTGCACACTGACACTTGGTTCAGGTGACCAAAGCGATGTTGTGCGCACTGAACTCGCCCTGGAGATAGTTACGCGGACGTTGTCTTCGGACTACCATGGGCCAAGCTCCTTCGCACATATGAAACAAGGCTTGTGGAAGCCGACGTGCTCACCACCATTCCTAATTATGAGTACCCAGGCCTCTTTGAGTGCCAGCATGCAGGTTTTGTATCGCAATCCCCGAATCCCGTGGAAGAAGCGACAGGATTTTTGTTCAACGCTAGTGCTAAGTAAGCTGGTACACGGCTTTGAGTCCTGGACGTTTGAGACGCAAAAGAGCCGGGACCAACTACATGCGCACATGACCGATGATGCTATCATCATTGCCTCAGGGTTGGACTTTGTGCCTTACGACATTCAGGTATTGGAGGCACTCTACCTATGCCTGGTTGATTTAAGAAGATGATGAAATCGCTTTACAGTCTGCGATTTGTCAGGAGATTCAGCGCCACCCAATTTGCTGGGCCACATGTCGTCATATACTTTGCAACAATTTCTGGATACATTCAGTATTGCAGATGCCGCGCCCTTGCAGGTCACCTTTGACCAGGTTGTGACATGCATGCAATCATTGTTGCAGGTAGATGCGTGGCCGTTTCTCGCTGCCGCCCCGCTTAAAGAGTTTCCTCCTGCACTCGTCTGCACAGCGGTGGCCTATGGGGTTTGTACAGACATCACCAGCATGGACTGCGGTGAACAGGATCCACCATCAGAGTTCATTGAACGCTGTAAAGAAATGAGAGATGTTCAATTTGATGGATGGATCGGTCATGACGGATGAAGGCATCCGCTCTGACCATTTTCGAGTTTGACCTGCGCCGTCGCAGCGTGGATCGCTCCTACAAACGCGAGGGAAAAAAATCAAAGTATACTATACATTCAAAGAACTTGGTGATTTTCTCAAATCAAGTATGAAACGCCTTACATTGTAGACATGTTCAATATTCCTGGCAAAAGTGACGCACATGGTTCTAAGGCTGAAAGTTTTTTTGTTGGGAAGAATCATCCCAATCCTATCATTTGCAGGGAGGTCGTTTTGGGGTTGCTATTACCCCGACATTCGCACATCACTCAGAATTTGGGCGACATTATGCGACATTTATCATGATTATCGGATCCAAATCTAGCCGTATACATCCCAGTTCTGTCCCATCATATCTCCCCACCGTGGTGGGTAAATCTGTCCATAGATCCCACCATTTTGTGGACCCCCAAAATCACAGGCCCCAAATCGCCAAGTTGGTGAACAAAAACCGCATCAACTACAGTAACTAGTAGTTCGGTGAATCGGTCGCAAAAATCGTACTTTAAACTAGTCACCTAGTCAAAAAAAACGACTCAACATCAACTATATTGGTTCTTTTTTGTGGTGTTTGCATGCATCCCAACCTCGATTTATTTGCAAAGGCACCAGGGATTTGATTCTCCCACTTCCACCAAGTCCCAAATTATCCTCGTGTTAATCAATTTTATACATGCTTCAGTTTCCATTGCTATGTTAAATAACCAGAAGGTATTTTCCATTAAGATTCCAATTGTTGTTGGTTCAATCCCTATCAATGACCATTAAATCCCATTAAATCCCATTAAATCCCTTTTTTTTTTTGTTTTTCCTGCGGCCGTTCTCCTCCTCCCTGCTACACCTGACCTGATGTTTTGCTGGTGACGTAGTTTTCGATGGACCGCTGCCTACACGGACGTTGACTCGGCTAACCCTTTGGCTGGTCGGGGGTAGAGACGTGTTTGATCTGGAAGATACACATGCTTAATATGTTATTTGTTTCCCGAATAAAACCTGGAAATCTCACCCATTGAACAAATAACCTTTCTAGCGTTTAACCTGGAACTGGATGTCAAAATAACACAGAATGCTGCTTAAAAGCTATTGAGTCATTGATCATGGATAGCATATAATATTATGTCCAAATGAAATCATGAAGCTAAGCTACTAGCCTTTTGAAAGGCGATCCCCCCAGCCATGAGTGAATTCGCAGGTCTTTACGTAGGTTGATCAGCCCCAAAAAAATAAACCCTTATGCCCTTGGGGGGTAGTTGAATCCCCATGAATTGATTTCCCTTGGAAGTATTGTAATATTATACATGTATATATATATATATAGATATTAGATATAAACAACCAACATAATACAGGAAAATATACTAGGCGTATATAATCGTCATGTTTTTTTATCACATGAATATCAGCATATCTCTCCCACGGTCCCATGGGTAGGTGAATCTCTGCTGTTTCGGTTGGTTTTTTCGACCTCCCCTATGCGAACCATGGTGCTGGTATATTTACCGACATCACTGGGTGATTTTTGGTCAGGTACGGTAGATATTCCATGGAGCATATGACAAATTGGTTTCAATCAGGTGATTCACCATTAACCATGATTCACCAGAATTAACCATTATTATAGATGTGGAAAACTCTTATTACCAACCATTATTAAACATTATCAAACCACATATAATGTCACATTCTTATATATTAGCCAGAATTAACCATTATTGTAGATAAAATAATCTCATTATTATTCCATGTTTCAACCCCAGCTAGTTCCCACAAAACACTTTAACGTGCCCGGCCAGGTCACTGGGATGGTCCATCGGTTCCCTACGTAGTTGGATGTAGCCTCTGGTAAACATAGAAAAATCTATGGAAAATCACATGTTTTTAAAATGGTAAATTAACTATTTCTTTGACAATTTCATATCCCATTGAATGCCATTCACATTCTTCACCTGAGATCAATTTGCATCATAATTTGTACGTAAACATGCTGTGGTATATATTCTTAATTATGAAAACATGGTGTTTTCTTAAAACGGGGGACCCTCCAAAATCATCCAAAAATCGACCAAATTTTAGGACTGAAACCCATGGTGACTTGGGGTATACTAATTCATTTCCAGAAACCTCAGATCAATATAGTCAAATAAGTTATTTGTCAATTTGTATGGTTAAACATATACATCCATTTTGGGGTTGATACCATCATCAACGACTTGCCAAGTTGCAAGTTGAAGATATAGTCTAAGCCCTCCTGATCGATGACTTCCGCCCCTGCGAGGCCAGCTGATCGGCGGATCACAACGATCCAATGTGGAGAAAACAACAAAAATTGTTAGAAACATTGACTGAAAACTGTAGCATGTGATTTCTGTGGAGAAATCAAACCAACAACTCAGAAACCCACAGCATTTTCGGCAAAGTAAAAAACAAAAAACTATGCGCGGAAAAAAACAAACACAACACATGAAGCATACCCTCTGGTAATTTAACATAGCTATCGAAAATGACAATTTATAGTGGATTTACCCATTAACAAAAAGTTATTTTTCCATAGTTATGTCAAATTACCAGAGGGTAATCTACAATGTTTTTTGTTTGGTTTCAAATCTCTAGTTCATCCGGAGACCTGTGGGCCAATCTTGTTGCGTTCGATCCTCAGAAAGTGATCGTCAGTTGGGAACATCATCCCATATAGCCTGAACATTAGAGACAGTTCGGAAAATACAAATACCCTCTCTAACATAGCTACCAGTATTGAACATGGCCCAGTCGAAATAGTGGATGTAGCCTATAAAATGGTGGATCTTTCCATTGTTTTTTGTAAACGTTTACCAGAGGGTACTCTCTGGTAAATTAACATAGACCCTGAAAATGGCCATTATTTAGTTGAAACTAATCTTCCAATCCCTATCTGCCCGGGTCTATGTTAATTTATCATTTCGGGTAATTTGTTTGTGGCTGTAATATGTTGCCATCCACTGGTTCCCAAAATTTGATGAAGACATCCCAAGACATCTTTGGTGATTCAAAAAAGGATACAGTATACAAACATACAGATGTTCACATTTGCTGGTGAAATCTGCATCTTTCTTAGTTTTCCATCACCAGTATACCAAAGTTTATTGTTAATTCCAAAAACTAGTCAATTAATAATCAGCAAATCCTCATGTTTTTTACTTTTACTGATTGTTAAATCCAAACTTCATGTTTGTTGGTTGACAATAATCAGTAAAACAATCAGTACCCTCTGGTAAACTAACATAGCTATTGAAAATAGCCTATTTATAGATGATTTTCCCAGCTAGAAACCTCCATTTATAAGGGATTTTCCATGGCTATGTTAAATAACCAGAGGGTAAATTGTCAACCAACATGTTTTGCTTGTTAAATCCTCATGTTCCCCTGTCGCCTGCATCAGCGCCGTGGCGGCCATTCAAAAACTTGTCGAGGGCGGAACCTGTCGAGTTGTGAAGTCATCTATTTTCAAAAGCTAGAACCCTCAAAAAGATTAAAACAAGCACCAGTTAACAGTACTTTAGTAGAACACTATTGTCATATTTTCTTGGGGGGGCGCTCTGAATACAGTGTAAAACAACATGTCATCATTTCCATGTCGGAAACCAAATAAACCTCCAGTTTGTGATGTTCTTCATGGCACCCATTTCAATGATCAAACTTCTGGAAGGACATGATGCCAACATTTGTGGGGTTCTTATTGCCGCAGACCGTTGCAGACCCGAATTTTTGTGGCCATGTGAGATCATATGTTATGGGCAAAAAATATGATGAACAATATATATATATATATATGATTTAGATTGTTTAACCATATATATATATAAAATATGTATACATATATATATATATATTATGATTTAGAGGTTGCTGTTCTTTTTTTTGTCAGCTATATTTAGTGGTTCTGAGTTCAACTCAACATGCTCCAACAACGGCTCCAACTGATTCATGGAGAATTTTCCAAAGGATCCTGCCAGGTGGTGCCCCAGTTCGGAATTGCTAAGTTAGTTCAGAAAACTCATTTTTTCACGATGGTTTATGGATGTTTATGGTAGATATTGACTGACATACTTGCTATGGTTTATAAAAATTGGAGTTTATTAACTGACATACTTACTATGGTTTATAAAAAATGGAGTTAATGTGTTTATTGACATACTACTAAATTTACTAAATTATACTGTCAATAAGGTTTATGGTAGATATTAATTGACATACTTGCTCTGGTTTATAAAAAATGGAGTTAATGTGTTTATTGGCATACTACTATATTATACTACTGTCAATATGGTTTATGGTAGATATTAATTGACATACTTACTATGGTTTATAAAAATTGAGTTAATGTGTTTATTGACATACTACTATATTATATTGTCAATATGGTTTATGGTAGATTTTAATTGACATACTTAGTATGGTTTATAAAAAATGGAATTAATGTGTTTATTGACATACTACTATATTATATTGTCAATATGGTTTATGGTAGATATTAATTGACATACTTACTATGGTTTTGAAAAAATGGAGTTAATGTGTTTATTGACATACTACTATATTATATTGTCAATATGGTTTATGGTAGATATTTATTGACATACCTGCTATGGTTTATAAAA
>Ga0126342_10015384_pt1 | contig 13414 bp, 12 predicted proteins | sample Cyp1metagenome_FD_92528 | JGI IMG/M metagenome (GOLD analysis project Ga0126342, IMG submission 92528) | Coral microbial communities from Lord Howe Island, Old Settlement Bay, Australia - Cyphastrea 1 metagenome | ecosystem: Host-associated > Invertebrates > Cnidaria > Coral ...
GTCGTCCAGTTATTTTGCCCAAAGTAAAGTTAGCACCACAACGAAGACAACTACACCTACTGCAACATTCAACGATAAGGGTGCTATCGAATCCCACTACTCGCCCCTGCGTGTCGACCCGCGCGGGGGACATTTGAAGAGGATCTGCAAAGATGCATTTTCCGTGGCAGGTGTAGTACAAGATACATGTTCATCAGAGCTGTTAGGAGGTCTGGGCGCTGATTTCCTGAGAGGGGTTGCATTTTGGAGCCTCAGATCTTCAGGTTTGCTGAGATGATTTTGCGTGACAGGTGCAGCACTTGGTATGACCTGGCATCACTTTTTCGTGGCAAGCGCAGTAGTTTGGACAGATGGACTGGAAAAAGCGCAAAACGCATTGGTACGAGGCCGTCAGCTCTGCACTAAACTTTCCATTTTTGAATGAAGTCTCGCAGAATTGCTTCGTTTTTGATGTTGTGAAGTTCAAAAATTGAGGAAGTGTCGCAACATAGCTGCGTTTTCAAGCTTGCAGATAGACAGATAGATAGATAGGTAGATAGATGGATAGATGGATGGATGGATACATGGATAGATGGATGATAAATGGATAGATTAGGTGGATAGACAGACAACTACAACTACAACTGCGCTACACTACACTACTGCTATAGCTACAAATACAAATATACCACGCTACATTACACTACACTAATTACATCTAATTACACTACACTACACGAATTACACTAACAAATACAACGACAACAACTACTACCAGCTACCACAACTACAACTACAATTAAAACTACGCTACACTACACCAATTACACTGCGGCACACTACAACTACAACTACAAATGCAACTACAACTACAATTACAACCACACTACACTACACCACACCACACCACACCAGACTACACCACACCACCACTACACTACACTGCACTGCACTGCACTGCACTGCACTACACTATACACTACACTACACTACGCTACACTACACTACACTACACAAAGTACACTAAATTACACTACACTACACTACACTGCACTACACTAGTTACACTGCACTACACGACAACTACAACTACAATACCTTACACTAGACTTCACTACACTATACCACACTACACTACACGACACTACACGACATTACACTGCACTATACACTACACTGATTACACCACACCACGGCTACAACTGCAACTGCGCTTGCCAATAAACAACTGTAATTACACTACATCACAGCTACAGCTCCACTACACTACAACTACAACTACAACTGCACTTGCCAATAAATTGATTACACTACATTACAGCTACAGCTCCACTACACCACAACTACAACTGCAACTGCAACTGCAACTGCACTTGCCAAAAAATTGATTACACTACATTACAGCTACAGCTCCACTACACTACAACTACAGCTACTGCAACTACAACTGCACTACACCACACTACACCCAGCAGTTGCGGTAAGGTGACCACTGCAACCATTGCAACCATTCCAGAAAAAACAACTCCAACCACCTGTCGGTCCATCAGTGGATTCGCCCTGCCATCCGTGACTCACAACAGCAAACCTCTCCTATAGGTTTCCTATCTTTGAAACTTCCGCCACTGCCTTGTAGTTGTACTTGTAGTTGCAGTGGTAGTTGTAGCTGTAGTTGCAGTTGTGGTTGTAGCGTAGTGCGGTGTAACTAGTGTAGTGTACTGTTTTGTAATGTAGCGTGGTGTAGTTGTAGTTGTAGTTGTAGCCTAGTGTAGTGTAGCGTAGTGTAATGTAATTAGTGTGGTGTAGTGTAATGTAGTGTTGTGTATTGTACTTATTAGTGTAGTGTAGTGTAGTGTAGTGTAGTGTAGTGTAGTGTAGTGTAATTAGTGTAGTGTAGTGGCATTAGTGTACTGTAGCGTAGTATAGTTGTTTTGGTATTTGTAATTGTAGGGGTAGTGTAGTGTGGTTGCAGTTGTAGTTGCAGTTGTAGTTGTCTAGCTGTCTATCTATTTGCCTATCTATCTGAAGTCTGTCTGTCTATCTATCTGTCTTCCTGCGAGTTTGAAAACGAAGCAATTCTGCGAGGTTGTTTTCTCATTTTTTGAACTTGACATTGTCAAAAACGAAACATTTCTGCGAGACCTTCTCAATTTTTGAACTTGGCAACATCAAAAACGAAGCAATTCTGCGAGACTTCCTTGAACAATAAAAAGTTGAGTGCAGAGCTGACGGCCTCGTGCCATTGCGTTTTGCGATTTATCCAGTCCATGTCTCTAAAGTATTGCGCCTGACACGCACAAGTGATGCCAGGTCATACGAAGTGCTGCACCTGTCACACAAAATCATCTTCCCAGACCTGAAGATCTGATGCTTCAGAATGCAACCCTCCTCAGGAAATCAGCGCCCGGACCTCCTAACATGTCTGATGAACATGTATCTTGTACTGCGCCTGCCACGGAAAATGCATCTTTGCAGATCTTCTTCAAATGTCCCACGCCTGCCAATGGGCTTTTGAAACTGCCACAAAACTTTCACGTCTTGCTCACTTTTGACAAGGTGCACAATCCCTTGCGTCTGCCACGCAAAACGACATCTGAACATCCAAAAGTGGTCCGAACATGTGGTGTTTTTAACAGTTTGACTTGGAAACGTGCTTCGCGCCACAAAGCCGTACACTTTTTGAACATGTCATCTTCCAAAAATGTTCCGAGCATGGTGTGTTTTGTACACTTTGACTTCGACATGTGCTTCGCGCCACAACAGCGTGCACATTTTCGACATCTCAACTTCCACAGCTGCTCCGAGCATGGTGCGCTTTGTACAATTTGACTTTGAAATGTGCTTCGCGCCATAACGGCGTGCAATTTTCCATCTCTCATCTGGCCAGCTGGCTCCGCACCCGCCGCTTTAGCGAGCCTACTTTTCGACCCTTCGGAGCCTCAAATCATTGGAAAAACACAGCGTTCGCGACTTTCCTACCTTTTCGCGCACCTGCGCTTTCTTTCTTCTGACTCTTTCTCTTCTCTGATCTTCTCTCTACAGCTCTTCTCTTCTCTTCTTTGACTCTTACCACCTCTGCTTTTCATCTGTCCATATTGTCGAAAGTTTGACTTCTAAACTTCCTTGGGCTATATGTACGTATAGCATGTAACGTTGTAAGGACCGTGGGAATCGGAATTGGAGCAGCTTACGATTTGCATTGCCACTGCTTGTCCCCCAGGCATCAAGGCAGCAACTCACAACTCATTGCCAAAATCAGGACGCGCAACATTTATAATGGGTACAGAAGAATGCTGTCCAGATATCAACATAATCTTACATATGTTGGCACACTCTGCGTGGCCATGTGAACAAAAATTGCGTCCACAGTGTTTCAAAGAGAACTGCAAAACATGCTGCAAAGTACCGGCAACGTTTCAAGCAAGATTAACCAGACCCTGGGCCTGGTCAGATTCGTCCAACATTATGTTGCGTGTGTGTGCGTGTGTGTGCCTACACCTGATCTATGTAGATATAAAGTGACATCGACAAATATGTCTACATATGTACATTAACAAAAATTGCCAATCATCAATATCTATTTTGTTTGGAGTTCAGGGTAACAGAGTCCTGGAATCCAGTTTGCAAGTGCTCGGGGTGTAAAACCATCGCTGATTACCTGATGTCCAAGACGAACAGTTTTACGCAAGGCGCGCGCGCACTCAAGTTTAGGCCATTAGAGTTTTTTCCCAAGTCTTCTGATACTATTTACTACGCAAAGTATGATGATATGATGTGTGTGTGTGTACTTGCATACATTTACATAATGACATGATATGTAATTACAGCATGACAGGGATGTTTGCACAACGAGGTGCACATTTACACAGTGACAGGATTTCATACAATGACATATTGACACAACGACAAGTATTCACGCAATGACATATGTTTGCATCATGAATTACATTACAATGCGTTACATTGCATTACACAACTCTACAACACATTGTATTTCTCTACGTTACATTACATTACTCTACAGTAAGACTCTACATTACACTGCATTGCTCTACATTACAATCCATTACAGTGCATTTCTCTACATTACAATACATTGAACTACATTACATTACTCTACAGTAAGACGCTACATTGCATTACATTACGTTACAATACATTAAATTTCATTACATTGCATTTCTCTACGCTACAATACATTGCATCAGATTACATAACGCTACAAAGCATTCTACGATACAGTATATATATAGATATATAATGTACATTACCTGCAAACAGAAGGCGGGCCAAGCCAAAGGCAGTACGCAAGAGGAACTGGTGAGGACCTTGCTCGATGTTCTTGCAACCTGCTTGACCCATATCAGTTCCAAGATGCCAAAATGACATAAAGAAACAATCCACGAGTGGCGTGCACAGAGTAAACAGGTCGGACACTATTGAAGGAAATTGTGGATTCAGGACTCGTCCCCTGACACACCTGGTCTGCCGCAGCAAGATGGTGGATTTGATGAGTGCGCCGAGTACAACGGTGTATTTATCTCAGTGCAGTACAGCATGCTGCAGCTATGGACACTTGACAGAAATGACACATGACATGTTAAAGGCAGCGTGGTGAGTGAGCAGAGTGTGGTTTGCCAAGGCCACATCCGCCGAAACGGACTTGTTGGGTTCTGCAGCACTAGCTCCGGGCAAAAATAGGCCATACTGGGAACCCGATAGTTCGCGTTGGTTTACTGTACGTACACCGGCGATGCCCCAAGGGTTGTTGTTGTACCCCAGAATGTCGCCCGCTTGCTCTTATGTTGTGGTTGTTGTTGTGGTTGCTCTTGTTGCTCTTGTTGCTCTTGTTGCTCTTGTTGTTGTTATGGTGGTAGTGTGATTGGTTTTGTTGCTTCTGTGCATCCCCCAACCATCTGGCTACACAGTTTTTTGCATTATTTTAGTTAGTAGCCAAAAATCGCCAAATAGGTGGTGGTTTCACGTTTTTTGGAGACGCTCGGAGCAAAAAAAAGTACCATAAATACCGACGTGTTTGGCGCCTCGGAAGCTCAAAACAATGGTATTTACGACGTTTTTTGCCACTTGCAGAAAAAACAACGGTATTTACAGTGTTTTTTAGACAGCACCTGAGACAGTTGTATTTATGCATTTTTCATCATGTTGCAAGAAGTAGTTTTTCCCTACCAAAGCTCTTGCCGCAGACTTTCTTATCTTGCTCCCCTCTTCTCTGATGCGCTCCCCCTGCCGTGCGGGGGTCGGCGAATTACGAGGCATTTGTGCGCCTTCGGAATGGAAACATGCAGGCTGCATGCGTAGAACAATGGGAGGAAGACACCTGCGGGAATCGAAGTGTTTGAACCGTGCCAAATTCAAATCGATGTCTTTTTGCAGGGCGACGAAAGCTCGAAGTGCGAAACCTCCTAAAAACACTCCAGATCTCAAGGTGCCATCAATGACAAGCTGTGTCGTGCCAGCCACCATGACCGCCCCTGTAGTTGCGTTTTTTGGGTCACAGGCTTGCTGCTTCACTTGACCTCAGCCCAATTGTGTTTGCATTCGGGTTGGTCCATGTCTGCCAAGATGCGCGAAGGCTCCAGTGTTTGCTGGCTATGCTCAAGCTCATGACTCAACCTCCATGACATGGAATGACCTGAATGCAGTCCAGCATTTTGTTTGCAGGAGTGCTTATGCGTATTAAACTTGCAACTTGCAATCAAGGTTCCTGGCAAGCGCTCCGGAAGCAAGCCACCAGAAATTGAGGCGCCAAATGCCCATAGTCACAACATCTTCTAGTGTGCAATAGAAGCATAATTCCAGAGCGACCTCCTTGCCAGCTGCAGCTTGAGAGGGATCAACTGCTGCTCGCTTATTTTAGCATGGTTGGATTGGGGGTTTTGGGACAGTGTCTTCATCAGCGCGATTAAATACTGTAGCAGGATTTCAGCAAGACTTCAACTCCGATGCCGGAGGGTGCTGCGACCATGTTTGGGGAGGACAGATCTAAGCACTGTGCTTGATTGCGGTCCTGGTTTTGCCGTGGCTCATTGTATGACAGACTTGGAAGAATTACCTCAGCAAATTTGCCTTCAAACATTTTATCCTATGTACCTCTTTGCGCTGGGCCATTGGCCCCTTTCTTTTGCTATCCTTTTCTCTATGGCTCTTCCTTGGCTCAAAGCCACTCGAGCGTATGCCAGGGGAAAAAGTAAGGTGACACGCACCAGACCCATCAAATTGACTTCGACTGCGCTGCAGCCTACCCCCGCAATGATACAAGTAGATGTGAAGAGTGAACAGGCCCCTAACCAGTTGATTTCGCTGGTTCGCGGGAGGACAGAACATGTCAGCAAGCACAGCACGATCAAGCAAAAAATCATCATAGACTTCGCAGGTTTGATTTTTTAGCTTCCGTTTGTCGTCCTCGTCTTCCTTGTCCTTCTGAAGCAATAGTACAACCCTCCAAACCTTTTTTCTCAGTCTGGGGTGCTTGCTGCAACCACCTCGTTTGGAAAAAGCAAACTATATAGCGAGGCTGGAGGCATGTAGCACGCGCCGATAGTACAGACTGCAAGATACAAAAGGACAAGAATTGCCTACGGGATCCTACGGGAGAGGATCTTAGATGCTTCTTGAGCCAACATTTCACTGAAGTATGCTCTTCTTGTGCCTGAGCTGACTCTTCTTGGGGCCGCCGCAGCTGTCTTTTTGTCTCAGGCACTTCTTGTCTGAGCAGGATCTTGTTTGAGCTGCTTCTCTGACCTATTTCTTCTCTGAGCCAGCTCCGGTTTGAGCTAGCTCCTCTGAGCGGCGCCCTCTGCTCTGAGCAATCTCTGTGCTCACCAATATCCTATCTCAGCTAACTTGCTTGGGCTGCTTATTGTTTGATTCTTTTTTCCTCCGAGCGAACCCATCCCTTAGATACCCTCTTCTTCGGGCCTCTTCTATGAGCATCTATGAGCTATTTCTTTTCTGCGCCAACTCTTCTCGAAGGCGTCCCCCCTCTGGATCAATTCTTTGATTCCTGTAGCCGTAGCGCTCACAATGCATTCGGCATCTGTCGGTTCATTCCACAGCATAGGCAGCATGGGCGCACCAGCAAATTGAAAAGTTTTCCACATCCTGCTCCCACAGGGAACTTTTCCGCGCACCACTTGAGGCGGTTTGCGTGCTTGATGAGACAGGACCCTTCGGTATTGCACGGTGCCTTTTTGAAGGTTTGGACCTCGCCTTCCCAAACTGCTCTCGAATTGCAGTCGGTTCTTTTGGAGTTGCCACACTCTTGCTACAATCTCTTGCTACAGCCTTGCGGGTTTTTTGACGTAATTTTCCAAAGGCACCCTGAGATTCTACAGTTGGTCCCCCGACGCGGAAGCATAGGTTCTACCTTGGCGATCCCAAAGGGCACAATCACAACCTGCAAAAGACATTGTTTTCCACAGTTTGGTTAGCTACTTGGCTCAACGTCGCCTTCACCTAATAAGTCGGTTAGCTACTCAATTCTTGTGCAAAATATGATACCCTTTCTCAGGATTCAAGGTATTTAGAAGCGTAAAATGGCGCTCCGATGCTTTCGGTGTGGGATCTTTGGGTGCTGCATGCCTTCGGGTAATTTGCTGAGAAATTTGGCGGTCCGGGCTGGATTCCCTGCAAGCAGGTTCAAGCACCGAGTGATGTGTAAGGACCCACCTACATGATTGCTTTTGAATCAGCAGGACCAGCCTTCTGCACAACGCGAGCACCAAATGCCGTGAACCCATTCCAGCTGCAGCAAAGCTTTGTGAGCATGTTCTTAATGCATGAAAAACCGAGGGCTGCAAACAAAACTCGGCCACGTGGGGGACCTTGGTTTTTTTTTGCGGGAAGAGCGCAGACAATGCTTCAGCTGCGGTCTTTTCATGGGGGGGCCATATTGTTGATCTTTCCGATACTGGCGACGGTGGTGATAGTTGGAAGCTGTTGGTGCTGGTGGTGTGACGATGCAGAGGTGAGGTGAGGTGGGTGAGCGGATGTAATCCCATGGCTCCCATGGGTTTCGTTTTTTTTTTGGCAGCTGGTTAAACATCATTTTTTTGCGCAAGCTTTCATTGTAGGTGTAGTGGGCCTTAGACTCATGCAAGCGCGCCCCAAAAATGCTTAGACAAAATAAAAACGGGTGCAAGAGCTTGTGAGAGGCGTGAAAGGGATGAGAGATGCGGGGATTTCTGGTGTGATGCCATAACGACAGAAGGGGTTTGACTTGACAGGGCCCAGTCTCGAAGGAGACGAGGGCAAGCCTCAACCATTTCTCAAGTTTCCGATGGTTCTAGCAGTTGCCCAATGCAGCCATGCCATGAACTTGAGCGGAATCCGCTGAGGGGGGATGGGAGCGACGCTTCAGCTGCGAAGATCAGGAGCGAAACCACCCTTGGAGTTGGCAAGTTGCTGAGAATTTACAGCAGCACGTCAAAAAGGACCTGACAGGTCCTGAAGGTGAAAACTAAAGCTTTGGACCAGATGGCGCATTTTGAGGGCTTGCTGGGCCAAGGATAGCAAGAGAGTTGATTCTCCAAACCCGGTCTATATATAGGCAACACCTGCTCGTCCGTTCAACTTCCTTGGCTCGCCAAGCGCATTGGGGTTTGCAGGCGCCCGGCCACATCATATTTCATTCGCGCATTTGCTTTCGTGGACCAGAGGGAACAACCATAGCTAGCGTCAGCTGGTGCTGATGCGGAAAAACCAACGCAGTGCAAACCACCACGGCATTCGCAGCCGCAGCTAAAGTATGCGGCGGAATGCCCGCAGACAGCGGCGCCATCAAACAGGCAAGGGGGGTGTTGCCTTCATGCCAGAGTCCACGTGGACGGTGGCTTACTGACTTACTGACTGAGCGCCCGCACCAAGCATGCTCCATCGCATTGCTTGTGGTTTTCTTCATTTTCAAAACCATCAAGCTTTGACACCCGCAGCCAGCATTTTGGCGGAATGGCCCCCAACATGCAAAGGGGCCAAATCGTAAGGTGGCTGGCGGGCAAGTCAGCTCAGCACAGAAGAGAACATCTCAGGATAAGCTGCAAAGCGCAGAGATAAGTAATCCTGAATGGAAGGTTTGCGGCATTGAGCGAAATCCTCGAAGATTTGGGACCACCTAAGCCCTTGAGTGACCAATGGTTCAGGGTAAGTGTTTGTGGCAGATTTCAGCTTGCGCCCCACCATAGCACACATGGAGAAGCAGAATATCCAAGTCATCAAGCGTTTGACCAGATCGAACGGGTCGGCCTTAGCGGACGCCGAACTATGGGAGAAGACCTTGTGGGAAGAGGAGCATGGCTGGCTGAGGTTTGGGGGTTTACCAAGCAGAATCCAAGAAGGCCGGGCGGCCGGGCCAATTGCCAACTACAGCACGTTGCTTTCAACAGCATTGTCGGTGCTGTGGACTTGATTGTCCACATGATGTCTCAACTTGTCAGAAGCCGCAGAGACCCATAAGCTGGAGACCCACAACCTTGGGAGGGGGGCTTCAATCTGCCTTCTGGCAGCCGTTCCACAAGCAGCCATGTTTCCAGCACTGCGCCCGTTTGTTCGGGGCTGGGTCCAGCATTCGCGGTTCTTGAGATGCGCTTGCAAATTGAGTGGGTAGCAGTGATATGATATTGCGCTTTCATGCGGCTTTGGTCCCTATCATTGCAGCAAAAGCGGACTTGGCAATCAATACCCACGTGCTATTGAGATCTTGCATTGGCAGTCAATACCCACGTGCTTTTGAGATTTTGCATATATGTGGGAAGAGGGCTCATGCACGTGAGCAGATTGCTGCCGCCTTGAGATGCACTGGAACTTTGCTCACGAACTTGGACTGGGTGTGCGGAGGCGTGCAACGGCAAGCGTTGCTGAGAAGATCGTCGCCTCGGTCCACAGGGTTGCTTCCCCAGCGTGTTCCTTTAGGCTTCACAGATGTCAGAAGCGAAACTAAATCAGGAGGTCTTGGCGGGGCCGTTTTAGACAGACAAGCCAGCGCCGTAAGTGTTGTATGTTGGTATGGCAGACTCCTGCCTTTTTCAAATAGCCTTAGCTGTGAGCACGGCTCGCGAAAGATTCTTTGTTGCAGCCCAAGTGACCTCCTTTGAAGCCCATTTATATAGTCATTTTATGTCATTTTTAAAGACACTGGATTCAAGCTCAGATATAGGGACAAGGAGACTAGGGCCGAGAGCTCGACTTGATTTTCCTTGCTTGTCTGGGAAGAGTATGCTGCTGAGCGGAAGGGCTTGCATCATGTTTGTGAATTGCAAACTGATTGAAAGGAGTAAATCAGAATCATGAGGGACGCGGGCGACGTTAACACAGTGCTTGTACGATGCAATTTTGTGAGGCATGTTGAACAAAGCTGCCATTCAACTTTCTGTGGCCCATGTTCACCTTGCTTAGTGCACTGGCATATTCTGATCCAAACGGGTGGTGGCAAGGCATATGCCGTCTGTTGCCCGGTTCTTACCCGCCACCCGTCAGGGCTGAGCAATGATGCCAAGCTTGCAGCCGGCTTTCAATAGACTATGATCTGCCAGCCTGAGGCACCATACAAGTAGCCAACTGGAAAGGAGACGCAGCAGCTCAATGCACTTGGTAGCGAGTGATCACTGGAACTGAAAGGTGCCGACTCAGCGGAGCAGGGAACAGGGGCCGAGAGCTCGACCTGACTTTCTCCGTTTTTTGACAAGTATACAGAAGAGGTGTCGTCGTGTCTGTGAGTTGCAAGCTGACTGCGACGAAGAGCAAAATAAAAGCATGTTGCTTGTTTCTCTGTTTGCTCGGGAAGGCTTTCACTGTTCCTTTGTTTGTTTCTTGCAGGTTCTTGCAGCTCTGGCGGCATATAGGTTCTTGACGCCGCCGGTTCATTGTGAGAAGTTCAAATTCCCAAATGTTGCAAGTAAGCATGCGGGACGGCCACAGGCCCACAAAAACACTCTTCATAGAGTCAACCCTTTAACCCCTTTCCATGTACATTGCGAAGGCGAAATCACAGGGGAAAACGACGCTACAAACACCCAATTTTCAGCAACCAGCGCCGCGAGCAAGAAAAGAGAAAATGGCGACAACAACAGCAAGACGTGGCCAAACGCAAGGGGATGAAGCCCTGCGCCATCTTTCCAACCCTTTCTCAAGCACTGATCGAAAAAATAGAACACTGCAAATACGACTGATGCAGCTGTATAGTGCGCGAATCACCGGGTTTAGAAAGGAAAACGACCAAAATGACAAGACGAAATCCAACATCAAACAACATCTATATACGCTGCAAGTTCTAGCCACAAGGCAATTTCCAGTTCCAGACCTGATGCAACAGTGAAATGGCCAGGCTTGATAATATTTGAAAACACGCGCAAAGAATTTTTTTTGTTGCAAAACGCGGCAAGTACCATCCACATGAAAAATCAAGAAGCTTGCAACTGTCATTGAACAGACTATTTCAGTTAAAAAGTTAAAAGCGTGTTGCACATATTGCTGCAACTTTCAAAATTTGGTTCCAAAACCTTGCAGGCACGATGCGTGCAGGAGATTCAGAGCCCGCGGAAAGTTCATGGCCCAAAATGCTGCAATTAAAGACTTGGCCAACAATAAACAAAACATAACAAAACAAAAGCGCAAACTAAATTTGCACAGTTGGTAATTTATTTTGACCGCCTTATCCCGTCAATAACAGGTTTCCTCATAGTATGGTGTAGTATTGTCAATTGTCGTTTTCATTTCATTAATCTGGTTTATTTTCAGATAGAACGAAACAATTTTCCCACTGGTTGGTGTTGGTATTTCATTTCCTAGACATTCTACGATGTCACACGCATCCCGTCCTCACTTTAGTTTCGCCTATTCTTGCACTGCTGTCTAAGGTTCAGGTTCGCGGATGGGAAACAGTGCTAGCATGTGCGCGGGGCTTAGACCATGGAACTGAGAGCCTGAGGCTGAAAGCTTTCCAAGCCCGGAGTTGAAGTAGCAAGTTTTTGGTTCAGCGGGCCCTTTTAAAGTCACAACCCTTGGCTGGTTTCCTTCCATGAAAATCAAGCCTTTTCCACCCAAACTGAATCCATATTCCTCAGCCTGGCGGAAAGGGAGCCTAGTAGTTTCAATCGGTTTCCATCCATGTCTAAATCAAAATCTCAAGTTCTGAATCCATTAATTCTGTTATCTACAGTTCCAAGTTCCTCTTCATGCAGTCCGAGTGTTTCCACCCATATTGACAATATTCCTAAGTTTCTCCAGGCTTCCATGTCCATCCACGCTTTAGCTGAAATCCAATGCTCCACGCTAAATCGAAAAGTGCTCCCTTGTTAAACCTTTCGGTTTACACCCATGTTCAGTCTATTTGAACTCGGCGCTCCCAATTTTTCAATGAGTTTCAGCTTCGCACTCCCCAAGATCTCAAGTTTGCCCTTTCTACTTGCTCAAGCATCTTCCCATATTCAACTGCCGCATGGTAACTCCAATGGTTTGTTTTCCCCGTTTGGGGCTCCTGGTTTTTTTAGCCAGGTTTCAGACAAATTTAGTTTCAAGAATGTTAGGCCTCAGTTTGTTTAGCTTTTGGTCCCTTTTTACATATTTTAGAATTTTGATTTTAAATAAACCATGCAGCCAAAGGATTTCAGCCGAGGGAAAACCTCTTGAGAGCATTTTTGCAATAGGTTGGCGCAGCTAATTTAAGCCACTGAAGCTTACTGAGAACCATTTTCGGCCTGAGGGTCGCAACCAGGTTTTTATTCGACCGTGTCTTCTGCAAGGCTCGGCATTTTTGCCGCCTATAAGGTGAACATTCAAATTTTGAAAGGTGTATCTTGGGAGGTTGGATGAGGATGGGTTTGCAAAATTGAGTCATTAGTCGTTTGTAGTGTGTCTTGGGACGTTGGTTCAGGATGGGTTGGCTCACATGCCTGGTGTGGCATGGAGAGCTGTTCCAGCAAAGTTCAAAACAGATGTGTGAGATGAAAATCTTAGGGTCTGAGGTTTTGTGGTGTGTCTTTGGAACGTTGGTTCAGGGTTGACACACATGCGTGGTGTAATCTGCTCCGGAAAAGTTCAAAACAGGGACGTGTGAGATGAAAATTTTCGGATCTGAAGTTTGTAGTGTGTCTTGGGACGTTGATTCAGGATGGGTTGGCTCACATGCGTGGTGACTGTGTCTTGGGACGTTGGTTCAGGATGGGTTGGCTCACATGCGCGGTGTAACATGGAGAGCTGCTCCGGCAAAGTTCAAAACAGATGTGTGAGATGAAAATCTTAGAGTTTGAGGTTTTGTGGTGTATCTTTGGAACGTTGGTTCAGGGTTGGCACACATGCGTGGTGTAATATGGGAGAGCTGCTCCGGCGAAGTTCAAAAGAGGGATGTGTGAAATGATAATCTTGGGTTTTGAGGTTTTGTGGTGTGTCTTTGGAACGTTGGTTCAGGATGGGTTGGCACACA
>Ga0126342_10015385_pt1 | contig 13413 bp, 10 predicted proteins | sample Cyp1metagenome_FD_92528 | JGI IMG/M metagenome (GOLD analysis project Ga0126342, IMG submission 92528) | Coral microbial communities from Lord Howe Island, Old Settlement Bay, Australia - Cyphastrea 1 metagenome | ecosystem: Host-associated > Invertebrates > Cnidaria > Coral ...
AAACATAAGGACTATATTTCTGAAGCAGGTCCCCATCCAAAAGCTTTCAAGCCCACACTGCGATGAAATGGAGGGTCGAGAAATCCGGCGGAGCCGACGAGGGGCGTCAGCCCTTAAATAAATAATGGCTTGGCCATACCTTGACTGCGGGGAAACATCAAAAGATGGGAACATCATGGGTCAAGGTCAAGATCACAAGATTCATCAACAGTGCCAAGCTGCTGGGTCTTGCACCATTAAGGTTGATACACTAAAAAAGGTATCATCCGACAAAAAAGGGTAAAGCATGGTAAAGCATCAGAGGGTATACTTCTAAGAGACCATCCGAGTACCATTTTTGGATGAAAGTTCCTCATCCGTCCGCTGCCTCTGAGCGACCTTTTCCTGCGCAAGCGCACAGCGGTTAGGAAAGTGAACCCAAAGGATAGACCTAAACGGACGCCATTGTCCAAAGAAAATGGAAGGACTGATTGGTTTGTGAGGCACCTTTCAACAAGCGAGATTCTTGAGCATGTACAGTAGTCAGTAGTTGTTCGTTTCTATAGGAAGATCCAATCCCTGAAGAGCTTGGTCGTGTGGTTGACAGGTGATTTGTTGATCGAACAGCAGTAGGTAGGGGTTCCTCCTAGTGCAAGACTCGGCATGCCCTCCGAGTAAAGTGCATTGCAAGGAAAAAAAATGCAGCCTCAAATCGATCCCACTGGAGTGTGTTCCACAAAACAATTCACATCTGATCTATTTTGAGACCTGCCCGTCCCACTCACTGCCTTTGCCACGGCTCATTTCTCGGTCGTTTCTAATCGCTTCACCTGGCACAAATGCGCTAAGGAGCGATGCAAGATAGGGTACTGGGGTACTGGTATATACCTAAGAACTGCCAGCTGGTGGTTGCAACCCATTGCAAAAACATCCGGCAACTAGGACTCCTCATTCCAAACGGGGTTGGAAAGGAGATGAATTGAAACGATCAATCTGATTTTTGGATATTGGATTCTTCTGAACTTCTCGTCAATGAACATGAATATCACCAACACTCCATGCAAATCCAACCCACTCTTAGGTGAATGTCATTAAATATGTTTGGACACAACCTGACAACATGAAAAATGTGCTTTCATGTCAATTCTACTGTGGGTGAACTTTTCGTGTGAAATAAGATTTCACATCACTCAAAACAAAGAGTGGAAAGGGAACAAACTTCAAATCCTCACAGGCGGCACCTTTGGGCACCCAGCGCACGTTTCCTGCCAGGCCAGCAAGTGTCAGCACTGTCTGTTGGTTTATATTCATAGTACCTAATAATTCCTGGGACAAAGCCAACGACAATGAATACGTTATGGAGAAACGTGAGTTTGTTGCCGACAAATCAAGGACATGTATCATGTGAATGTGACAAATGAAAAAGGTTGAAAAAAGGATATATAGATATATAGAAATATAGATATTTATATATAGATATATATATATATATATATAGATATATAGATATATAGATCTATAGATATATATATATATATATATTAATAGATATAGATATATATATATATATGTGGTATTATATGTTTGTTTCTCAAAGTGTCATCAATTCATCAACCCTTTCCGTGTCAGCGTTACGCTGCCTTTTGCTTTGCCCTTCGACTTTGAGGCGCCCTTCACTGGAGCGCGGCGCACCTCGGTGGGAGAGATCCCTCCAAAGACACGATACCCTCTGGTAAACTAACATAGCTATTGAAAATGGCCATAGAAATAGTGGATTTTCCCATTGAAAATGGTGATTTTCCATAGCTATGTTAAATTACCAGAGGGTAAAATAAAAGCATTGGGGAAAATAACCAAAAGTAACTGCGTAAAAAAAATCATATCAAAGAATGATATAGAATGATAAAGAATGATATAGAATGTAGATATGGGTGAAAACTGAAGCTTGCAAAATTGGCTGGCCAGTCGTTCTCCATTCTATTCAGTTTTTGGTGCCAGCCGGGCATGAATCAGAACCATACATCCAAAAATAGAGATGGTTTACTACGGGAAAACACACCCCCTGCAATTCTTTTCCTGAAGACCCAAATCTTGACCCATACCATGCTGGGACTTCACCGGAACCCACAAGCAGGTGCACAAGAAAATAGTAACTGTGTATAAAGGCAAGAATAACTGGGATAGAGCTATCAGCGATGGTTTAGTTATGCTGTAAACCACAGCTGCCAGCCGAATGAGACCACTGCTAAGAAAAGTGGACTTCGAAAACTCAAATAGGGTGCTGTCAACAATGATCGGAAAATAGTTTGAGGTGGATGGGGTGCCAGATGGAAATGGAATGAATACCATATAATTCTATTATTATATATATATATTATACATATATATAATCATATATTTATAACTATATGAAACTATATAAAACTAAATATTTATATGGAGATTTGATGATAGTGGGAAGCTTGCACCCTGGATCTCACCCAAGCACAGGCGGAATCTCAAACCCCGTCATAACCCGCCTTGGTCATGATAGGATTTCGACGGACTGGCGGAGCGGTCAGTTGAACCCATGCAGGCGGTGGACCTCTACACCCACCACGCTCACTACTCCATCAACCCCAGCCAGAACTACAGGCAATGCTGCCCCGAAGTTTTTTTTACAATAAGCCATGCTGTTACTAAAGTCAAACAAAGTACGATATATGATATATATATATATATAATTATATATATATAATTATATATATATATAATTATATATATAATTATATATATATATAATTATATATATAATTATATATATATAATTATATATATATAACCGTTCGTGGTAGAGAAAGTACATTAAACAAATGAAACTCGAGAAAAAAAATGCGCTTCATGGCACTTCCGAAGAATCCCCAGCTCCAGCTTCCGCGCCTAAGCCACGGCCGGCCGCCTTGCCGCCCTTGCCGCCCTTCCCGCGGCCCAGCACGGCCTTGCCGAAGGCGGCCACCTTGCCGCGGGGCGCCGAAGGCGTGGCCGCCTTGGTGTCGCCTGATGGGATGAGCAATCCGGAAGAGTGGAGAACAGTGGAGAAATGTGGAAAGATTCGGAGATTGGGAGACGGAAGTGGGGATACGAAACAAGATGTGGGATGTGATCTTTCAAACTTTGCGATCTCATCGACAAGACTGTTGATATGGGTTAAGCGGTGAAAAAAGCGCAAATATGATTGACAATAAATGGGGATGCACTTTTCAAAACTATCATTGACAAGAATGCGAACGATTGGGAACGTATGCCCCATGAGATTCTCTGAAGCTGGGTCGGTGCAGTGCAACGTCCCCTCCAGTGACTGGAGCCCCACCTCTGCTGCCGCCTTTGGGGTCTTTCCAATCCTTTTTGATCACTTGGTCCAGGGACATCTCCACCCTGGCCAAATCTGTTCCATGGATGTTCGAATCCCAAGAACGCAGCCATGAGATGCCATGAGGCTATGAGCTATCACCCTCCTTAGAAAGGGGATGGAGGCAGTGGGACTTCCAGCAAAAACTGCGATTACTGGTTAATGGTCTTCTTGGCCCTGCTTTTCAGATGTGGGGCAGCATAATGGACATAATGGAGATCGGATGCATGTGTTTGTCCTTCAAAAAATGTCCAGAACTTGAAGAGAAATGTTGGATCCGAAATTAAATTGTTGGAAGATAACATGATAATTTCTGCACCTCAGTCTGCAAGTCCCCAACCAAAAAAAAAAGATACATATTCCCAAGATTCCAGCGGCCCGTCCTGTCATTGGTCGCCATCCTGCGGATTCTTTGAGGCCCCCCAATGCGTCAGACACTGGGCCGTTTCACGACCCAAGGGTATCCTGGTTTTCACGTCCATGACTGACTGAGAAGTCAATATTTATGGGGATGTGAAATGCTAGTTACTATAGTTTTAGTTTTGCGGTGTATGATTTTGACCTATACCAGTTTTCGAATCTCCAGAAATGTCAAGATGTCAGCGTTCTCCGAAAATTGAAAATATTATCTAGTTTTTCCCCAGCTATGAACTCCAGTATCATCTCAAATGGCTTCCATGATACCCTTTCACCACATCAAGGTATCCTGCCCTCCAACACCAGCCTGCCCACTTCTGTGCTAAGCTTGGACAGGATGCGCTACTTGGGGGGACAGCAGTCCTTTCAAATCACAAACAATTTCCTTGAAGGTAATTTGCATGGAGGGAACTCACTTATTTTGTTCTTTGCAGAAAAAGATACCATTTTGAATTCTTTCGAAGGCCGCGTGCTCATAGTTCGAAAAAAATACATGTTGGACTTAGTGAGTCTATCTTGACGCTGCACAAAGCCTCAGCTTGAAACAACAAGCTGTTATGCTTGCTAACTGTCACTGCGCTTGAGGGAAACAGCACCGATGCACTCTCAATCCCCGCTGTCGACCAGCAGCTAATTACCCGTCCACACCTTGCCAAGCGGCAGGTGTGGATCCGAGTTGTGGACCCCCATATTGACCCACTGGCAGTCATTGTAGTGTACCATCGTGAACCAGCTGGTTGCCACTTTACGGGCCAAGAAGTTTGGCCTGTGCCTAAGTTTTTGCAGCCTAGAAAAGACCAGAACAAACCCAGGTGTCCAGATGAACTTCCGAGGGGGTTCAGAATGATCTGTGAATTGATTTTGTATGACGCTGTGGTGTTCGCCAAAGTACCAGGGTGTTGACTTATTTGCTACCAAATGCGTTTTGTGGTAGGTGCAATGAGAACATTCCTGTCATGTGATGTTCCTGCATTTCGGGCTCTTCAAGTCATCTCTTCCAATGTGAACCCCAATTTTGCCCTTACAATGGTCTGTCTTCAAACACAAAAGAGCCCTCCCAATAAGCTACGATGTCCGAAACCTCCTGTTGACATACTCCCTCATCCCCATGTACTGCATGAGGGCCTAGTATCACCGGAGCAACAAAGGCCAAGAAGCCCCCCTTGGCATCAACTTCTCAGATTCCATCTTTTTCTCTCAGCAGCGGTGATCAGTTTTGAAGCGATGAGATCGCGGTCTCTGAGAGCTGTGCTGCGTGCGCGGTTCTGTACCCTGCTCCGGTTGCACAACTCATCAAACCAAATGAACGATGGCAATGTGGAAGTGCTGAAACGAGGGCCACAGTCCAAATCGTCCGTTCCCACGAGTTTCCCAGGACCAAAAGAAAGGCATGAAATTGGAAGGTTTCATCACAGGCTCTTTTGTCAGCTGTTCGCTTCAAGATAAGTTCATTTAAATCTGTCAAATAGCTCTGTACGAAACAATATGGGGTATGGGTGTGGCAACCCAGAATGGAGCACGAATTAGCCCGCTAATTCCTAATCCTAATCATTTCCGGAAGTAAACTGTACAAGTTTGGGGTAGATAATGTTGAGCCATACCCGTGCAGAGAATTGCAACTTGATGTTCATCAATGTTCATCAACACAAACTTGCTCAATAGCCATCTCAGTTGTCGAACTAATGTTAAACCCAAACACGCAGCAAATTATATCCCTGATATTTCCCTGCCAATTTGTAAAGTGCAAGCGTTCAGCAAATCACAATTAAGTGTCCCTCTGTGCATTGAGTCCAGCAAGTCAACCTTCCATCCAGCAATTTAGCGGAATTCACCAATATGCTGGACTGGGAGAATTTGCTGGTAAAGCAATGCAACGTGCATTGTTGTGAAGATCGTTTCATTGCAACTGCGAGTGTATCAGTCGCAGAAAACTTGCCTGCCAGCATTGGGCTCAAGAAATCATGGCATCTGTGGCTTTCTGAATGTTTCTGGCAAATTTGGCACCAATCGCCACTAGCCTTGCCACGGCTCAGTTGGCGACATAGCCACCGCCCACCAAGCACTTCTTGAAGCCATCCTCCAGTTCCTATCCAGGGGAGCACCACATAGGGGTGCTTCGAGATACTTGTAAGAAATGGGAGGGAAACTGCTCATGGCATTCATACTGGGCCGTAAGTGAATCTGGGCCGTATAGGTAGTCGAGACCTGGTCGTCAACCACAACGGGGAGATATATCCCAGATGCAAATCATAAAAACTTCAGGAATCATCCCTCCAGGGGCAAACCTGACCCCCAAACCTCAGCAGTTTCACCAAGGTTGGCGAAATCGGTGATTGGGCAGTGCAGCCATTTTGGCGCACTGCGAAGATTGGATGGCAGAGGTGGATACAGGTCCAAGCGCACCTTTTTTCCTTCGGATGTCTAAATGATCTGCGGAATTCAGAAATCGGGTGCATCCTTGGTGCATCCATGAAAAAATTGGTGGTTTCCCTCTGATATGAGTTGTGCATAGTCATCATCATCCCAAGTTGGGGAATGGCAAAGACAAAATCTGGCTAATCTGAAGGGAGTGCTTGAACCTGTGGCCAAGGAAAAGGAGCCATCTAGGAATCTAGGACTGGAAGTAGCTGGACCACATCCTGCAGCTCTTTTGATCTCCTTCAGTAAGCTAGGTTCCAAGGTGAAATTGGAAGTTGGATTTGGGTTTTCATCCGCCACGTTCCAAGAAGTGGGTTTGAATGACTAAAAGCAGCTTCCAAAGTGAAAGGTCATTCCACATGGTAAATCCTGGAGCTCTGTCCACTCATTTGTTGCTTCTTCGGCAGCTCTTGCTGAGCGCAGGAGGGGTGCAGACCCCAAGCTTCTGACCCCAAGCTTCTGTTTCTAGGAGGACCAAAGTGTTGGGTCCACAAAACCATCCAAGACATGCTGCATGACTGAAGGGGGTGGCGAAGTGGACCCAAAACCTTGGTGCTGTTGGTCCTATCCAATAATCCCCCATGTTTGCCATGTTTGTTGCGACCTGTGGGCCCATGGCTTTGCTGGGCCGAGCACCGGTCACATCTCTGCTAATGCTGACAGAATCCGCTCGGCCGCCACTGCACCATCGCTGCGATTCACCAGGAAAGCAGCAACCACCTGACATGCTGCAGGGCCCCGAGTTAAAATGGGGGTGGGGGGATAGAGACTATCATAGGGATGTCAATTCACATGTCCAAACAATATGAGGGTTGTTTCTGCCAGAGATTGGAGATACTCCTCAAAATACACCCTGCTGTATCTGTTTCCGTATGGGTTTGGGATACACGGCCGCAACTTAAGTTCATCTCACCTGCTTCTTGCGGGGTCATACCATACGTTAGAAAATGGGGCTCAGGCTTTGACTATCAGGAGTGGCTACCAGGAACATCCCTGCAACACTTCAGAGTTCCTGTGGTAGCCCTTTTCTCGTGACAAATCATCTGAAAATTGCCAACTGGTGAAGTGTCAAATAGAGTTCTTGTCGAATCACCCAAGGCAGTGACATCAAGAGTAGTTTTTTTCAATTCTATACTGAAGTGCGCACAATCCCAAGAAGTTCGTCGCCAAGAAGCAGGGCGGGATTGGTTCGGCAGCAGCACTGCAAAGGAACCATTGCAGGCAGCATGTCCCAAGACTTCTCTGTCGTCGGGCCTCACAGCAAGTGCAGAGCCAAGTGCAGAGCTGGCAAATGTCTTTCCTTAAACCTTTTGGGTTTCAGTGACCTTTTCGCTCGACTGTGGGCGGATGTTTTATACCCTTTCCAGAAATTCCGTGTCGAAGTCATGAACCGTTTCATGTTCACGGAGTTTCTAGGTCACCCGGACAAGCGCAGTCGTTGGAGGCCCAAGCCCCACCTTAGGACTTGGCGCCAGTGGCAACAGTCAATCTGCCAGGCCATGTCAGGCTGGATGGGGTGCCAGCTGGATCAATTTTGGAGTTTGAGCCTTCACCATTCAACCAATTTAAAGCAATTCAAACCAATTTATGTGTATATATATATACCAATTTAAACCATCCAATTTTCAAGGGTGTTGATCGGGAAGGTAGAATTGACTTTTTCAAAGCAGAGGAATCACGACCAAGTCCACCATGTGGTGATTCTGGATATCCAATGATTGCTGGTGCCCTAACGAGCTCGGGAAATCACGGGGCCCGCACTCGGCGTTCTGAAACCTCTCCAGGTGGTGGGGCAAACGACAAGGCTCCGAGTCACCACCTTGCAGGATCCCGTGGACAGAAGGAGATTATCCCAGCCTCAAAACTCTTGGAGGTGGAGTAGAATGAGTAACTAATGAAATGTGGATTTATAAACCATCCAATTTCTTGAGTGAATAAATCTAAGTGTGTAATGTGTGTTATAAATATATATAAATATACCCATTATATAATTGTTGACATCCCTACTTGGAGGATCATCCTAAGATCATCGGAGCTAGTACCTGGTCAATGCCCTAGCGAAAAAGTCCGCCGTTCCACTGTTGCGGATTGTTGCAGCATGTATATCAACAGTAACGAAAGTAGCCATTCTTTCTTACCTCTCGCGATCCGTCGGCTGATCCAGGCATTTCCTGTCGTTTTCCCAAAACAAACCAGGCCTTTCGGTGGCTTTCGCGACCGCGCGGCTTCGTTCCACATCCGCTGCGATAAACAGGTTCCGTGCGCCGCGCGCAAGGCCTTGGCAGTGTCCTGCGCATGGCTGTGGCAAAGGGACCATTGTACGGTTGGATGTGAATGTAAGCAACAGCAACACGTAAGGAGGATAGAGGATTTAATCAACCCTCCCAACCAGCAAGTGCTCAGAAACCATACTGGTTGCAATTCGGTGATTTGGATGTTTTTTGGGGCAGGCCTCATGATGATTGATGGGTTGTAACCATGGCTACTACAGCCAACTGAGGTCGAACCGGATATGCTCCAGACTAGTTCCAGCACTGGAACATCCGTCGACAAGGATTAGAAAGCGAATCCAAGACCTGCAACACCTGTGCTCGGAAAGCCTTCCATAAAGATCCACCATAAAGTATATTCCGAATATTCCCTTTTATTATTCATAGGTAGGCCACAACTTCAAGGTTCATCTTGAAACTCGGCACTTCACGGGTTCAACATGGTTCAACATGGTTCAACATCTTCTCCTTGGCTGTGGCAAAGGCCTGTCTCCCTGGCAGCACGTGGGTCTTTGGGATCTCGCGGTTCAAGGCGGCCGGGTTGAACCAATGCTCCCGACCTGGGGCTAAACTGGGCTGGAGGGATGGATTCAAACCTGGGATGATCAGAGCTGCTCGATGGTGGGGATTCATGATTTTTTGAAACTGCATAGGAGCCAGCCAACTGTCGATCGTAACCGTAACGTCATTCCAATCAGAGATTCCAATCAGGGACACCGAAGGTGAGGCATTTTAGCCTGCAACAGCCCTGAATTTGGGCCTGTTCTGCTTTGCATCCCAGCTGCTGCCAGCAACTGGTAGAGTTTACACGTCGTATGCAGAACTGTTCCATGTGCATTCAGGAAAGTGTTTGCTGCGCGTATCTAACCATCCTTATGTTAACATCATCCTATTGTTTAGCTTACAGATGAAACCTCCCATGGTCGCGCCACCATTCAATGGTTGTTCCTGGGTGTCCCAGACCGAAGAAACTCATCCACATGCCATGCTCTGCCTGGTTGGTGAGTTGGTCGCTATGGGATGGAAATAGAGGAAAATTGAGACTGGGTGGAGTGTACAACCCAATCATACCCAGATTATGCCTGGTTTCAACTGTACAGTACAGATGAACCTGCGTAAATGAATTTCTATACTTTGTATGCCTACACAGCCTATACATTTACAAATTTGTATATGATGTACTCTGAGGCTTTGCTGATATTGCCAACCACTCTCCAAGGTCAAAAGCAAATCCAAATGAATGTTTTCAGATTGTAACCACACTGCTGGGGAAGGAAGGACTAGAAATTATCAAGGGAAACAAAATACTTCTGGTCACCATCCTTGCTGTTTGTAAGTATGAATACTGCACTTCAACAAACGTCAGAATCAAAAAATCAATGGTTTCCTCGCCTTTTGTCCTGCCGTCGCGGTCTTGCTTTTGCCCCGGTTGGTGGCGTCGATGAAGTGCTCGAATCTTGGAGCAATCGAGGTTTTGCACAGCTACTTTGGGTTAAACACATAGTGATTGCTTGGCAGGATTTGGCAGTTAAAAACAGATATCCAAAAGTTGGATTTTTGAATCGGTCCGCAATTGTTTGGGGATATGTTTTCCGTTTTTTTTTGTTGTTCTGTCCCTTTTCCTTGCTATTTGCAGCAGTTCGGAGCTGGAAGGTGCGATTTTAACGGTATTTGCAGCATTTTTGAGCTGGACCTCGCATTTTCCATGGAGTTCGCAACATTTTCGTGCTCGAACTGTTCATGGAACATGGTAGTTTGCAACTAGGGTTCATTTAGGGTTGGTTTTAGTGCTAGTTTAGTGTTTTTTTTAGGTTTTAAAATCTATTTAGGGTTAGTTTAGGATTCATTTAGGGTTGGTTTTACTTAGGTTTGGTTCATGATCTATAAGGTTGGTTTAGGATTAGGGTTGGTTGTAGTGTTTAGATTTGGTTAAAATATATTTAGGGTTGGTTTAGGATCCATTTAAAAATGGTTTTGGGTTTATTTGGGTTTGGTTTTGGGTTTTTTGTAGGTTTGTTTTGGCTGACACGACATCTAACGACCCCAAGCGGCTGGCTATTTTTTGCAGAGTTGTCTTGTCACATGTCTTATTTGACATCTTGATTTCTCTGTGCTTGGTGTGTCTTGGGTGTAGGGGCGTTTGGGGTGGCTAATAACGTAACGTGTTGTCGTTTTTTCTTTTGGCAGATGCCTTCAACTATCTTAAACTGTCTTTTGACACACTCTCGATGCTACGCCTCAAATTTCTCTCTTGTAATCCGCCGACCCCTGCCTAGCCTTGGCCTAGGCGGGGCGGCGCCTGGGATCACCGTAGGTGTGCGACATTAACTGCTTGTGAGACTGAGAGCTTTCCCTGCCGAGCATCGCTGCAGCGTAGAATTTTCGCTGCCGAGCTTCGCTGCAGCTTCAGCCCGTTGCCAAGGGCTGCACTGCTGCAGGCTCCCGAGCGGCGACGCAGGCCCTGCAAACTGCTTCTACATAGGCTTTCGACACTGCTGCGTGGCACGTTTTTGGCCACGCCTTGAAAGCCTTAAAACCCTTAGACCTTCAAAACCCTTAAAAGCCCAAAGCCCTCCGCTGAAGCTTTCGAAGGCTCCTCAACCGAGGCCGTGGGCCATCCTCTGCAAGCACCGCCAAAACAAACCCAAGCGGCGACGTGGACCCTGCTGCTAAAACAAGCCTCGCCCTGGCCGCAGTACGCCGCCAAAACAAGCGTGAGCGGCGACGTAAGCCGTGCAAACTGCTTCTACTTTCGCTTTCGAAACTGTTGCGTGGCTGCCCTGGCCGCGGTTTGCTGCCAAAACCACCCCGAGCGGTGAGGTAGGCCCTGCAAAATGCTTCTATATAGGCTTTCGAAAATGCTGCGTGGCACCCTTTGGCCACGCCTTCAAAACCTTAAAAAACTTAAAACCTTTGAAACTTCCTGCAAACTTCTTCTATAGAGGCTTTCGAAACTGCTGCGCAGGCTCCCGAGCGGCGACGTAGGCCCTGCAAACTGCTTCTATACAGGCTTTCGAAACTGCTGCGTGGCACGTTTTAGCCACGCCTTGAAAGCCTTAAAAGCCTTAAGTCCTGCAAACTTCTTCTATAGAGGCTTTCGAAACTGCTGCGCAGGCTCCCGAGCAGCAACGTAGGCCCTGCAAACTGCTTCTATATTATAGGCTTTTGAAACTGCTGCGTGGCACGTTTTAGCCACGCCTTGAAAGCCTTAAATACTCTTAAAACCTTCAGAACCTCAAAACTGTAAAAACCTTAAAAGCCTCCGCTGCAGCTGTCGATTGGTCCCGAGCGGCGACGCAGGCCCTGCAAACTGCTTCTATATAGGCTTTCGAAACTGCTGCGTGGCACTTTCTAGCCACGCCTTGAAAGCTTTAAAACCCTTAAGACCTTTAAAACCCTCAAAGCCCTCAAAAGCTTGCGTCTCCATGCCCTTTTCGCTGGTTCCACGCTACCAACTGCTACCTTTGCTTCTACACGCCCCTACTTACCCGACTTCCTAACGATGTCGGAACAGCCGTTTGTTGCCTTTAGTTCCGCAGCACCCTGCCTGCCCGACCTTGCAAGAGTCTCGCGCTGCAACTTGCCACCATTGGTTTTAAAGGCCGCCCCTGCCGACACTACCTCAAGCCTTCAAAGAGTCCCCTGTTGTTTCACGCTTTCTTCTACACCGCCCTACCTGCCCAGCCTTGTCAAACATCTTTCGGGGGGTCGGCGGCACCAGGGCGTCAGCCCACTTATTATCTAACACGCTCTTGATGCTACTGTACGCATCAAACTTCTCTCTTGTAATTATCTAACACGCTCTTGATGCTACGAGAAGCAAAAAAGCAGGGAAAAAGCAGAGAAGCTGGGAACCAGAAATTTAAAACTAAAAACAAAATGGAAAGAATAGCCATCCTTTTTGAATTGTCCTGAGGTCTTGTAAGTGTTGACCCATGCCGCATGCCATACACAGTACAAGTCCATACAAGTCCATACAAGTCCTAGATCATGGGGAACTGTCCAAGGCCATGGAGAAAGAACTAGCTCCACCAAGAGACTCTTCCATCCGCTTGCCCAAATCCTCAGTGATGGACAAGTGGAGACGAAGGAAAATCCACAGCTCCACAAACACCAAAAACAGCAAGGCATTCCTCCTTGAAGTTGCTGCGAAAGTCTGTAAAAGAAAGTATATTGAAGAAAAACACCAAAGATACAAAGATGATTCTCTGGCCATACTCAATGATCCTCCCCGGAACTTTAAACGAAAAACATCACAGCGTGTCACACGACAATACACTAGCGTGAACGGTGCTGTGGAATCCCAGCTACATCCCATAAAAGTCTGCCTGAATCACATCTTCACAAACTCAAGACGTATACAATATAAATCTAGAAATATAATATGTATATATATATGTATATATATACACAATATAAAACTTACAATCCAAACTCTGAAACTCTGGGTGGTTGATCCCACCATCTCTGGGATGTGAAACCTGCAATCGTTGCAGTTGGGGCACCTCCAGGCTGGGGCTCCTACCAGCGCCCCCACAAATTCAAACCAACCGCTCAAATAACACAGGTCTAGCTGTCCAAAACCCACAGAAAATTTTATGTATGCGTATTTTATGTAATATGTTAAATATATTATTATATATATATACATATATCTATCTATCTATCTATCTACCTACCTACCTACCTATCTATCTATCTATCTATCTATATAATATATAATATATATATATATATTATATATTATATATTATATATATTATATATATATATATTATATATTATATATTATATATATATATATATTATATATATATTATATATATACTATATATATATTATATATTATATATATAATATATATAGTATATATATAATATATATATTATATATATTTTATATATATATATTATATATATTATATATATTTATTATATATAT
>Ga0126342_10015386_pt1 | contig 13413 bp, 11 predicted proteins | sample Cyp1metagenome_FD_92528 | JGI IMG/M metagenome (GOLD analysis project Ga0126342, IMG submission 92528) | Coral microbial communities from Lord Howe Island, Old Settlement Bay, Australia - Cyphastrea 1 metagenome | ecosystem: Host-associated > Invertebrates > Cnidaria > Coral ...
CTTACGCGCTCCCCCTTGCATCGGCCAGGGTCAGCGAATTATTATTATTCTTTCCTGGCAGCTGTGTCATAAACTCTTTTTCCCTTACGCACTCCCCCTTGCGTCTGCCGGGGTCGGCGGATTACAATAGCATGTGAGAGCTCATATGCAAACTTGAAGTGTTTTGTAGAAAGGTCGTTTTGAAAGATGCCTCTCCGGGACCTCAGGCACTGTAGGATGACAGTTCTTTGCCTAGCATTCCTGCTGCATACCCTGGAGACAAGCTGGACATCTTCACTTCCACGTGCCAGCAAGTTTCCAAATCCCCTCTGGGTACATTGGTGGCAGAGGGGCCTTTACTCTTCGCATGCAGGCGGAGAAGTAAAGCTTAATACGCAGGCTGCAGCCAAGATCATTTCCTGTGTATTTGGAAGAAGCTCTTACAAATGCCATCAGCTTTTTTCTTAATTGATAAATCAAGCACATAAATCAAACGATGAATAATTCAAAAAGCCCATGAATAAATAAACAACAATCAATACATAAACACAATGAATAAATAAAAAGTAAAATGAATGCATGCATAATAAACAGATAACAAACTAATGAACGAACTAACTAAGTAAATAATTAACTAACCAACTAACTATATAAATTTTAAATAGATACATAGTAAATATAGAAATGCATGCATGAATGAATGATTGAATAGATAATTAAATAAATAAATCAATCAATCAAACAATAAACCACACACACACACATATATATATACACATACACACACACACGGCCCAGCGTTTGGTGGTCCCCCCTCCCCCCAAGATGGTGATGGTCCCTATATGTATACGTAAGTTATATATATATATGTATACATATAATCTTACACACACACACATATATATATATATATGTGTGTAAGAAGTGTATACACGCACACAGATAGATATATATATATATATATATACATACACATGCGTGTGTATACGTATGTAGTATGTGTATGTGCAAATGCATACAGTGTGTATACGTATGTGTATACGCATATGTCTATGTATCCCTCCCCCTGTGGATGTGGTGGGGGGGGTTGGGGGAGTAGGGGGGTAACCTCCCATATCATATGGCGGGGAAGGGGGGGGCCGTGAACACGAGACATATATGCTCACGGACATATATGTATCCATATCAGTTTCGTTTAAGCACCGGAATATGCGGGTAGTCGCGAGACGCTGAGGGGGGCATTTTATTCCATATCATGAATGATTTTAGCTGCTCCATTGGCCAAGCAAGCCTTGCCTGCATCGCCGTGTCGCCTGCATGTTGTAAATATGATGCCTTGGCCTGATTGTCGATTTGCATGTACAGTTATTTGCTTGAGCTGTAGATGCCTACAGGGTGGCGCTCAGCATGCTTGCTCAAAGGAAGCAACGTAGAGGGGATTTGTCTCAGGCTTCCGGCATTGCTGCAGAAAAGTCAGGGTCTGTGGTAACTGATTGAAATGCAAGGCATTCATGCTTGCGGAATGCAGGAGAGACCTGAAGCTTTTCAACGTTTCAAGCAGATTTGAATATGTGATAGCTGATAGCAATTGAACTAGTTGTCCCGGATTTTGAACGGATCAAGGGCTGCAGCTTCAAAAGGTGTCCTCCATGGGTGCCTATGGCAGGCGATGAGAAAGAGCAGTTGAAGGTGAATGAAGGGCTTCCCCAAGAAGCCACCACAACCGAGACACAACCAGCCCCAGAGAATAAAGCAGCTTTCTCCGAAGCTTTCCAAGACCTACATGATCAGTTCAGGGAAGAGGAAGAAACCTTGAGTAGAGTTAAGCTGACGGCAGGCTTGTCACCGCGTCCGAGGCCGATATCAGCCATAGAGCGTGAACAAGAATTGATAGAGACATTTGCTGAAGCAGCTAAACGGAGCACATGGAACCCAGACTGGCAGCCAGAAGGGGAGTTTTGGAATCCACGGCATCAACTAGCATACAACAACGATGAAATGAGCCAAAATTGTCGCTGTTACTTTGATAGATGGCTGGACCACAGGGAGCTGCTCCCACCAGATGCCCAACTGCAAGTGCAGAAACCGACTTGGCGCTTGGAACCAGATGCGCTTCCTGTTGAGCAAAGGGAAGCTGAAAGAATAGCTAGCACAATTTACTCTCCGACCGGTCCTGGTTTGCGGTCTTCGCAGTCTTCGCCTTCCAAAACTTCCAAACCAGCAAGTTACTTAGAAGATATGTCTAGAGAGAACATTACAAAGAGACGATCGATGAGATTGTCTCGGGATAAGCCATGGATGACACAGCCAGCTCGTTTTTGGCAGCTACCGCAGCCTGTAGATGTGACGGAGTCAATGGTTTCAACTATGACACAGACAGATTTCCCACAAATCCAGTTCCCGAATGAGGCTCGTGAGCAAAATTGGGATGGGCACCACCATGCAACGTGGAGCAACTTTCAAAATCTGCAGGGCAAAATCTTGAATCCTGCACCGGTGCGGTCCTACTTTGACCGACCTCGTGAACCTGACATTGGTGCGCGGAGTGCGGAGAAAAAACTTCACAACGTAAAAGATGGAAGTGTTCGCATCCTGCCGCTTTGGAGACTTGAGCCTCTACCAGGTGTTTCGATCGTTGAGCCACCTGAAGGTGGACTTTGGCCCTCCATTGCTCCGCTTCAATGTCGATCCGGAAGCCCAGTACGTCCCCGCGATGAAATTTTGGGCCCAAGGTGGCTGAGAATAGTTTGGCTGTGCTGTTTTGCATCTCCTCTTTTTTGTGCGACTCATCACTTTGCTTGAGTTAAAGTCCCCTGATTCATTCTGGCGAAAGGCACGAAGCCTCTGCGGAATTCAAGCACAAGTCAACTTGGAGCTGTCCGCCAGCTCCTCAGACGTGGAAGACACTCGGATGTTGCGCGCCAGTCGTGACAAGCCAATGAGCCAAGGTCATTGCTGACTACAGTTCCGACCGATGACATTGTGGAAAGAAAACACGGGTGGAATGGGAGGCATCAGCCACCTGCCTCAGTATGAGAGTTTCACTGTCTTCTCCTGTCCAAGAGCTTTCATCTGCAGTCAAAAGTAGCGGTAATGTGATGCACAACACTTCCCCAAGCAGCGATTGAATGTGGACCACGGCTGGGGTTGAATTTGAAAAAAAAGACGCATCCTCGTCAAACCAAGGTTGACCTTTCAAAACGAGGCCTTTGTTTGCCTGGGAAGGGGGAAGGGTGGGAACAACGCATGCTGATTTGCAGGAAGTCTCCAGATTGGACCGCTCCTACTTTGACCGCTTTCGTGAACATGCTGAGCTTCGCTCCCCACACTCGGAGCCACATGCTTCCTGCTCGGTGACATGGCTCAAACTGCAAGGTGGTTGGCATATCAGCACAGCAGCATAGCACATCCCTCATTCATGTGATGGCCGTGCTACTTGATAAGGTTTGGAGCCTGGGCAGGGATATCTCGACCAAGGAGTGCTTGCTGATAGCCAACAGAGAGCTTGCTGGCCTTGGTTTCACTTAGTTTCGATAATGTTTTTGGCAGATTCAGCTGTGAGGATTCTCTCAGAACAATGATGGCTGGTGGCGACGCACGCTTTCACAATGATGGGAAGTGGATGCGTCTTGGCACGGAGAGCTGTGTGAGCATGCTATTGCTCAAGATGTTGGTTTTGTCAGCTCAAAGTCCGAATTCCATGATCTGCAAGGCATCGTCATCAGCTCACCTTTGACAATTCTGGTGGCAGGCTCATTGGAGTTGTCAAAGAAGTTTATCTTGGAGGATTTGAGATGGTTTTGGCAGGTTGCCTGTCCAGAGAAATATGAGATCCTACTTTGACCGCAGCAGGGACTTCCCCTCTGAGGCTGGTGTGGGCAGGGGTTCTTACAATCATGGCGACATGCTGGTCACACTTAATTATGCAGCTGGGTAATCTCTTGTGCAGCACTTTTTGAGGGAGAGCTATTTATTTTAGTTTTTTTTTTTGATTCCTGCTTTTCCGCTGTTCCGGCTTCTCTGCTTTTCTGCTTTCATGCTGTTCAACTTGTCCGCTTTTTTTGCTCTTCTTGGATCCGAAAGAAACCCCAAAGAAATTCTAAATGAAAGCCAGGAGAGACCCTAAATGAATCTAAATGACACCCTAAAGAAACCCTAAATGAAACCTGAAATGAATCCAAGAAAAAACCTAAATTAAAGCCTAAAGAAACCTTAAAGATACCCCAAAAAGAAACCCAGATGAACGTTTGGAGTACCAACATGTAGCGAATACCATGCAAAATGAGAGGTCATGAACGTTTGAAGTACCAACATGCAGCAAATACCATACAAACTGAGAGGTTGACGTGCCAAAAATATAGCAAATACCGTGCAAAATGACAGGTTCTAGTTCCAAACTGTCGCGAATACAAGGCAAATGGTACCAGGAAAGAAATCCAAAAACAAAAACAAACCTCATCAAGAAAACGTAAAACTATTCTTCACCCCTTTTTGAGTGTGGCAACGTGTTTGACTCATTTCAATCTTCCAAGTGTTGAGGCATGCAAGACGGTTTTCCCACTCTCTAAAAGCGCAGCGTCCCCAAAATTCCGAACAGCCATTTAGTCCGTTCATAGCCAAGGAGTGTCACCGTGTATCATTATTTATTGATGTTGCTCCAGTTTTTTGCACCCTCCAATCTGCACAGCCGAATACTACGTACTGCCTCAGCATACACAAACCGAAGAGGCAAGTAGCGTGCAGCTTGAGGAGGTTTTGCCAGAAGATGATTCTAGGCAGAGACAGAGCACAGGCACTGGTCGCAATTGTTGTTGGACAGTGTTCAAAACCCTGGTTGGTTGATGGTTACAGGGGGTGATACCAACCAATGTAGTGGAGATTATCACAATCCTTTCGGCGTTTGCAGAGGACTGGCTTTCTCGACTCTTGACAGAAATACTTGGGCATTCCGACGACCTTTTCCCGCCCGAGGACCCGCAGCGGGCTGGTAATTTCACACTGCTGACGGCTGCCGCCCTTCGCAAGCGCCGATGTCCTTGCCTTATGATCCACTCATGAGCCACGTATATATTGAGTTTATGAGTCAATGTTCTTGAGCTTCTCGGTCAAGCGAAGACAGACAAGCCCGAAATTCGCAGGGCTTGGTTTAGTGGCTATAGGCAAGCTCAAAGAAGAGGGGAAGTTGAAGGTGGACGTTTGGAGCCTGTCAGAGAAGCCACAGAAGCAGAAGGCCGAGCCCTTATGTGCTGCATTGATCGATGATTTGGTGAATGCATGTGAATGCTATACACTGAAATGCTTTGAAATGCTTTGAATATCTTTGAGATGCTGAGTTTGCATGAGTTTACATGAGTTTACTGCATTTACCGAACACTGGTTGGTTGTAGATGTATGGAGTCAGCATCAGCCGAGAGGTTCGCATCGAAGAGTCCTTTCGGAGCTGCGTGACCTGGCCAGAACGCTTCGTGGAGTGCCGACTGTTTTACCAAACTCAGAACAGGGAAGCCATGGGAAGCCATGGGAAGCCATGGGAAGCCATGGGAAGCCATGGGAAGCCTGCTGGTGTTGAGACATCTTAGAGAGCTTCAATTCATTTTGTGCCGAGGTTGGCGATCCCTCCATGAGCAAAGCTCAAAAGGAGAAACGGCGATCGAAATGGATGTCGAACCACCATGTTGTGTATCACACTTAGAGAAGTTGAAGGGATGAGCTCACACTGGAGTGAGGCATTTGCTGGAAGTCTTGTCATTTCATTGCCTTCCCTTTCCTTTACGACTGAGCTGTATCTAGCACTGCCTCCACAAATTAGGGACGCTTTGGCAGGATGCTTCTCGCCCCTACCCAGCCCTCGGCCAAAAGAATTTGCCTTGCCACGGGAGTCGTCATTCTCCACGCTGCCGACACCATCATTGCCAGCTTCGCGATCAGTATCGCCATCGCGGTCAGCATCGTCGTCGTCGTCGTCGTCGTCGTCGTCGTCCTTATCGCCATCATATCACCATGACCATGACCATCCCCATCACCATCGCCGCCACCATCGCCGCCACTATTACCGCCATTGTCGCCATTGCCACCACCACTGCCCCCACTGTCACCACTGCCACCACCGCCAGTACAAACATAAACATAAACCATAAACCATCATCATCATCATCATCATCATCATCAGCATCAGCATCATCATCATCATCATCATCATCATCATCATCATCACCATCACCATCACCATCAGCATCAGCATCAGCATCAGAATCAGCATCAGCATCAGCATCAGCATCAGCATCAGCGTCAGCGTCAGCGTCAGCGTCAGCGTCATCGTCATCGTCATCGTCATCGTCATCGTCATCGTCATCGTCATCATCATCATCATCATCATCAGCATCAGCATCAGCATCAGCATCACCACCACCATCATCATCATCATCATCATCAGCATCAGCATCATCATCATCATCATCATCATCCTCCTCCTCCTCCTCATCCTCATCCTCATCCTTATCCGCATCCTCATCCTCATCCTCATCGTCATCGTCATGGTCATCGTCGTCCTCCTCCTCATCGTCGTCGTCCTCGTCCTCGTCCTCGTCATCATTTTTTGGCATTCCTGTTGCCCCCTATTTGGCCCTATTTGATTGATCCCAGGCCTTTTATCACCATTTAAACTTAAACTAAAGGGCGGCACAATTGTGGCGTGCTTGCCAGATTATTGCCTTGTCATCGCCACTTTGCCCTTCTGGTTGCTTTTGGTCTTGGTTTTGGGGCTGGGCTGAGGTTCTGACAGCTAGCAGAAGTGGAGATTCCCTTTTAAAGATGAGTTGACTGACCGTGCCAATGATGCCCTGGAAGAAAATTGGGAGTTTAGCAAAACACCATCAACTATCATAGTAGTTTTTTTTTGGGCATGCGCGCAGCACGGCGAAGGCGTGCTTGCAGCGCACGGAGGAGTTTCACTCAACCATGCTGCCGGTTTACAGCATGTAGATTGAGGAGAAAAAATCCCCGTGCAGCCTAAGCCAACCTGTGAAGCTGCCGAGACATGCTGCTGACACCTGTGAAGAGTTTCTGAAATCTCTGGCGCTGCATGGCATCTCAGTGAGAAGGACAGCGATGATTTTCTGGACTTGGCTCAAGCTTTGGGAACGGGGTGCCGTAGAGAATCTGCCGGCATCCTGAGTTTCACCGGGCTTGAAATGGTTCACTGGAGAGGACCCAACACCCAGAGCCTCGCAAATGAGGGCAAAACTTCACCAAACCAGCCAGCAAAATCGAACTGACAAAATCTTTTGCCTGATATGTCTTCAGCTACAGAGCCCACAGCCCCAACTTGCATCAACTTGCTGGTTTTGTGCCCTTGACGCTGCCCGTTACAGATCATAGCTGCATTAGTAGCAGAGATGGCGGTCTGCGCATGTGGTGCTGTTCGGTGGCTCAGTATGCTGGAACAAAGTCAGCTGAACTCAGTTGGAGCTTCTTTGAAGGCTCCTGCGCTGCCAAAGCGCATCAGGAAGGATGCGTTGGAGGCAAGGTACAAGTTGTTGTAAGCTGCATTAAACTCTCCAAGTTCAGCAAACAGCTCGGAATCTTCACTGGAAGTCCTCGGACTCTTGGCTCCTGCTTTTGAACATTATGCCCACTAGCTTGGCCCAAGCGACGGTGACCAAAAAGTTCACATCAATCAAATCGCTAGAAAAACACCTACTGCCTACTGCATATTAGTGATAGTGCATACAAATAGCCTCAGATAACCACATCGCACGGATTGCTGTAGATTTTGGCGTGAAAGAGCTGCCAGATCCCTTTGGCAATTTCAGTTGCGCTTGGTCAGCACAGACCGTTCGTCTCCATGATCCACTGCTTCAACGCAGTGCAGAAGTGTTGCTCAGGCATCAACATGCAGCATCACTGCTTTTGCAGACCTTATGCTCGATGCGTTCGTGTTAGCTGTTTTAAAGTTTTGATTGTCGAATTTTGCGTTCCAATATCACATGATCCTTGGAGCTTGGTCAGGGCTCTGCGATGGATGCGGAAATGCATGTGAAGCTTGCGGCCGTTGCTCTGTAGACCTCTGCGGCGGCTGTGAGCAAACCTGCAAGTCGGTGTCTTAGTCCCTGCGCCCATGATTGAAGAGCGAAGCATTTTCTTTTTCATCACATTTCTTCTATCTAGTGAATCCAGTGGTTTCCCATGAATTTTCGAAGGCATTTTCCCAGTAACATGTTGTAACCTTCGCTCAGGACCTGCTGCAGGCCACTAGCCACAATCACCAGCAAACCTTTGGGCTGCTTCGTGATAATCGTTGGATGCTCAGTCGAATGAAGGATCAGTGCGATGCTAAGACAATTTGTCAGCAGTCCAGTCTTAGTGACATGCGTCCAACCCCCTAAAACATCCAAAAACTATGTGAAATATAATATGCTTAAAAAAAACTCCTGAGTCATCCCATTTGTTCTTGTCAGCATTTCATACCCTTCAGGGATTTGGTGGTTGGATAAGTCTAGTCATTCTTGATCAGTGCGTTCTGCGCTTTCGACTTACGTGAATAGATTCCCACAATAGATAACCCAGAAACCTGAACCTAAAAACCAGGGACACACCATCTGATTTTTGACCTGTCAGCCAGTTGCTATTGAGCCTGTCGGATCAGCCAAGTTCGGATATGAGTATTTCCCACTGAGGCCGCAGTGTTGAACCTTCCTGCAGCCGCCTTTGCCACTGGTCTGAAACCTCGATGCCTTGCCCTGTTGAACCCCCCAGGTTCACGGTTCAAGGCTTGTCCCTGCCTAGGCTATTGCCAGCCTGCAGAACCCACAGCTGCGGGCTTGTAAGGTGCCATGCTGTCGGGAGAAGGTTCTTGGGGACGGCAAAGCTTTTCAAACCTGGGTGGGCTCTGCGAATCTCTCACAAGTATCGCAGACCACTGGCCCTGTCATCAAAGCTGTCAGCCGTGGTGCCAGGTTAGCAATTTCTGCTACGGAACTGTTGGTATAGCTTTGAGTCGAGCTTAGCGAGATGCCAAGAATTACGATAATTCGCACTCAGTTTGGGTCATTATGATTAGGGCCATTAGGGCAAAGCAGAGATCGAAGAAACTCAGGATCAATGTGACCTTCTCCCTGTACCTTCAGTGGCGCTTGGACCTTTCGATTCGATCTGGCACAGAGCAGGGTGCACGCGCGCTTGTGCAGGAGGCGGCAGCAAACACCTTGACAGGTGAAGTATCCACCATGGACACATCAGAATCAGAACACAATTACCATCAATTTCTCATGATATTTCAAGGCTTGTTGGTGGTTTCCATCCTTTGGAAGCTGATCCCGACGTATCCCCAAATTACTGTTTTTTGATGTTCGAAAAGGCAGAACCTGCGAACCGGTGAACTGATGTCCAGGCGTCTCAAATTATTCTGTATGACTTCGGCTTCTGCTTTTATGTCATGTTCTTCGTTTTCAGTGTGGTCTACAGTTTCCTTGGCATCGGGCAACTTGGCTCACTAAGTATATGACATGATTATGCAATTTCATGATGCATGTGTGAACAACGATTAAGTGTTCTTCACACTCATAATATATAAATTTTCTCTTGAGCTTTGTATGCAGCCTCAGGGCAAGATGCCATTCCTTGACCAAGGTGGAGTGCAGATTGTCCCGCTCGTGACTCCGCTCCCATCTGGGCTGCAGTCTTCCTGTTACTCTTTGCATTTTGGACGGCCCTGTTCAGCTGCTGTTGGGGCACCTTGATTGTGACAGTCACACAGGTTTTTTTTTGGTCGTTTGCTAAGTCCAGCGACTGGTTCCCAAAATCATGGCTCCACGCTGAAGTGGCAAGCCGCGGCAAGCCAGTCCCATCTCAGGACTCGCTGCAAGCTGTTGGGGCGTTCTGGAGACCATTGGCATCTCATCATCCTTTGCAAACCTCTTCTTCGGCAGTACCAACTCTGCAAGGGAGAGGCCGGCATTTGTCCCAGCAGTTCCACCAGCAGCCCCGGTATGGCAAACGCAGCCTCAGCAACTTGGCTGATCTCTTGGGCCAAGTCAAAATATTCAAAATTCCAAAATCCTACTGGTATGGTTTCTCGATGTTTATCTTCATTTTCGCCGTTAGACTTGCCATTTTGGGGTATTTGGTATCCACCTTTTTGGGACAACCCCCTATATGGAGTTTTCTGCCAGATGCTTTACTGCAACTTTTCCGCAAGGCCTCCAGGGGGCGCAACTGCATCGCAGGCGCTCTATGGTGGCCAATGAGAGCTCTTGAGCGGCAAGGGGGTTGAGCCTCATCTGATTGTTCACAATTCTATGGGGTGTGATGTAAGGCAGGTTCTCAAAGAAGCATGGTGAAATCCATCTCTGGAGTTGGAAGACTTGCATGGAAGATGCTGATGCCGCTCCTGTGGCAGATGAATGATATTGAATGATATTGAACGATACTGATTTAACATTTAAAGTAATATATAAATGTATGTAGTATGTATATATAGATATATGAATGTATATATATATTTCACACACACATATGTATATATATATATATATATTCTCATGTCAAATTTGCAAAGGCTGTTTGGAAGCCTGAGCCAAGTCTTGTGAATGAAGAATCGATTGCGACGAAATGGACTGATGCTGCGCATGAACATGTCATTTCTGGCTGCACTTAGCAGCCATGCAGCCGTCAGAAGCCAGTGAGGAAGTGGCATGGAAGAAAGGGGCGCAGTTCGCAGAGTGTTCAGCTTCGACTGTGGGAATATTTTGTTCAGAAATCTGCCTAGCTCAGATGTGGAAGCTGCTGGAGGGATGTCAAGGAATGTTGAGGAAACCTGGGCAGGAACTACAGATGGCAAAGAGGGATTCATGCAGCAACTTCCCATCAAAGCGTTCATGCCGATCCCTGGTACCAAGTCACTCTGTGTCACTCTTTCGGGTAGAAGTACTGTATAGGGTCGGGGGGACCTATATTACTGTCCCATTCTTATATTTGTGGCCAGACTATGACGTCATCCACCAGCCTCACTGCTGCTGAAGTGAAGGCACGGTCTGCTTTGCAGCTTGCCATCATAGACGGCCCAAACTGTCACTCCTCCACTTCTTTCATATTCTTGCCAGCCCAGGCGTTGTATGCACGTTTTAGACGCTTAGCACCATCAGGCAGGTTCCTTCAGCAGAGGTGTTTGGCAATTCGCTTACAGACCTTATGATATGTATATATATACATATATATATATATACATATACATGTAACATATATAAGATTATATATGTACTATGTACATATGTTCATGCTGTTGACATGCGCAGGCTACTTGCTAAAGCAGCAGTTCCAGCAAACTATGGGCGTCATGGGCCTCACAGATGATCACTTCTTGGCGGATCGCATGTTTGAAGTGCCCGCAGCTTAAGCTGAGCTGGCTCATGATGCTCATGCCGAAGCCCACTTTTTGTGGCCAAGGTTCGACTCGAACCAGGATGGCCGGTTGAGCTTTGAAGAGTTTGCTTCAGCGCAAGAGACTGAGGGATTCCAACAGAACTGGAGGAGGACCGATGTAAAAAGATGGAGAAAAAGGCAGGAAGTGAAATGCTGTGATGGTCTTCGGCCTTCAATGGCTTTCTTCCCTCTTGTATTCTATTTGCACATACTTGCGCCTAGGCTAGCCATTATGATCCGCGGAAGTGAGGACGTGCTGATATGCTCTTGAAAAAGCCGCTGTGTCGCAAGTGAGCCACCCAGAACACGTGTGACATGTTAGGACGAGAAGCTGAAATTGAGTTTTAAGATGGTCGCTGGAAGAGAGGCACTTGAACGCGAAACGATGAGCAAGTGATTGGCATGAGAAATTGCAAATGGCAGATGAAGATGAGGGCAATGATAAGATATGATAAGCACATATCTTATACATCATATAACATATAACCAAGTGATGATTGCGCTTCAGGCAAAAGGTCTTCATCTTGAAGACTTCCAACACTTAGCAAGGTCCTCAACAGAGCAGAATGGGATCTACAGCACCTGGGCGACCTTGGCGAGTCATGGTTAGGTGAAGACAGCGACAGTGGGCAATTTGTCGCATGTTTGGCATCATAAGCGACAGTGTTGCTTCAATGTGTTTTAGGTCGCTTCCTGCAACCACATGATGCTTGCACCTCAGATGCTGATGCAGAGACTGTTTGAGACCTCAGCGAAGAGCTGCTGGATGCTCGGGCCAGGTCCTCCCTAGTTGCACCAACAGGGCTGCGGCCTCAGGTGTCGCTCATCCACCACGATCAATCACTGCAATCGGAAAAACGTGCAGCTGCTCATAGCTGCTCATAGCTGCTCAACAGAAGTTGGGTTCAGAAGGTTCATGTAATTCATGTATGTTGGTGTCGTTTTTTTGCTACTTATGGCATGTCACATATTGTCTCGCAAAATGAGGCGCTTGACCACCGATGAGGCCAGTTAGCCATAGTTAACCCTTTATCGGCCCTTTAATTTGTCTCAGGCTGAACTTTATGTTAGATGAATTGTAAGCTCCAAACAAGTGACCCACTGCAACGGCATTGGAGCTGAGCTGTCCGAGTCTTTGGTTTCTTTTGAGGATGTCAAGCGGCTATTTCACGACCTTGCCTCCGAAAGTGAGGGCGAGGTAGGGAATCCCATGGCATCCCCTGGCATCCCCTGGCATCCCCTGGCATCCAGGAAGTCATTAGCCTGGAAGCCTACAAGGCTGCAGCACAGGAGAGTGCTGAATTCCTAGCCTGCCTTGGTATTGAGCCAGGGGCTCAGATGGGGCTCAGATGCACCCAACCCATAAGTGTCGCACGACAGGAATGAATACGCGCATGTTGACCAAAGTTTAAGTCACAAAAAGTCACTATTGCATTCATCACAGTATGGGAGACATACGGTGCACATGTTTGCACAGGCAGCTGGGAATGGTTGTCTTTCCGGAACGTTTTGGCTTACCTAAACTTTAATTTTGGTGGCCAGAGCCACCAGCCTGTGTAAATAGACAGTTTCCAGATCAGAAAGGATGAGGGCATAAAGCACCAGAAGTCAGCTTTGGAATGCAGTGCCTGGAGCAAGTTGCACCTTCACGTGCGCCAGTCAAACCCAGCTACAAGAAGATCAAGCATGAAATCAAACAAGAGTCTGTCGATGAAGACAAACATGGCGAAGTTGAATGGGAGCAAGAGCCAGGCAGACCAGCATATGCAGGCTGGGAAGGTGATGGCACAGACCCGCCAAAACAGGAGGAAGAGTTTGGATATGCAAACCCTGAAGACCATTCCGCATACGCAGGCTGGGAAGATGAGGGTGCAGACCAGCAAGAACCAGAATCAGAAGACACGCTTGGATATGCAAACCCTGAAGGCCAGCCCGCATACGCAGGCTGGGAAGATGAGGGTGCAGACCAGCAAGAACCAGAAGACACGCTTGGATATGCAAACCCTGAAGGCCAGC